>WPCJ01109617.1_pt1 | contig 106193 bp, 108 predicted proteins | sample 5399831 | NCBI WGS metagenome assembly WPCJ01 (sample SAMN12869470, study PRJNA574797) | sludge metagenome | isolation source: wastewater treatment of pH10 | place: China:Beijing | collected 2019-05-20
AACACAGAAGTTAAGCCCACCAGCGCCGATGGTACTGCGACAAGCGGGAGAGTAGGTCGCCGCCAGTTTTTTTACAAAACCTCATACAGAAATGTGTGAGGTTTTTTTATGCCCTTCTCTTTCCTTTTCTTTTTGCTTCCTTTTTTCTTTTTTCTTTTTTCTTCTTTCTTCTTTCTTCTTTATTAATGCCCAGCTTATCCACTCTGCTATTATATTCTCTCTAAAGTCTAATTCTATCCTCTTCTCCTGTTCAAAAATTGTTGAAACAGCAGGATACTGATAGAGTCACAATCACAGAATCATACTAAAATTACTACCTCAAACTATTTACATATAGTCTAAGGTGTTTACTTAAAACAAAGATTAAATTAAATTAGAATCTGCTTTTAAAAAATATTTGTAATATTCAGGATAAGATTATTTTAAATCTCTTCTGCAATAAAAATAGTCACAAATTTGCCCACCAATATTTTTAAAACTAATTTTGCATGAATCTAAAATAAAAGTAAATATGTCAACTTACGTAGTTGTAGGCCTTCAATACGGAGATGAAGGGAAAGGTAAAATCACAGATGTTTTATCTGCAAAATCAGATTATGTTGTACGTTTCCAAGGAGGCGATAATGCAGGTCATACGGTTTATGTAGGAGATGAAAAATTTGTTTTACATCTTCTTCCTTCTGGAGTTCTTCAGTGTAAAGGCAAATGTATTATTGCCAATGGAGTAGTTGTTAATCCTAAAGCCTTCATGAAAGAAGTGGGGCAGATTGAAGAAAAAGGTCTTAAAACGGATCATATTTTTATCAGCAGAAGAGCTCACGTAATTATGCCGTACCATATTCTCTTGGATACTTACCGTGAAGAAGAACATGGAGGTACACAAATCGGAACTACCAAAAAGGGGATCGGACCTTGTTACGAAGATAAGATTGCAAGAGTAGGAATAAGAATGGTAGATTTACTTAATCCTGAAATTTTAAGAGAAAAAATTGAAAAAAACCTAAAAGTAAAAAATTCTCTTTTTGAAAAATACTACGGAAAACCGACATTAGATGTTGAAGAGATCTATAACGAATTTCTGGAAATCGGAAAGCAGCTTCAGGACAGAATTGTCGATACTGAAATTGAACTGAATGAAGCTATTCAGCAGGGTAAAAATGTACTTTTTGAAGGTGCACAAGCTCTAATGCTGGATATTGATTTCGGGACATATCCTTATGTGACATCATCTTCTCCATCAACAGGAGGAGTTTGTACCGGAGCCGGAGTTCCGCCGACTTCGCTCAAGAATCTAATTGGTGTAGCAAAAGCTTACTGTACTAGAGTAGGTAACGGGCCGTTTCCATCTGAACTTGATAATGAATTGGGTGAAAAGATCAGACAAATTGGGCATGAATTCGGTGCTACGACAGGCAGGCCAAGAAGAACAGGCTGGTTAGATTTAGTATCATTAAAACATGCTTGTATGATCAATGGTATCAACAATTTAGTGATTACAAAACTAGACGTACTGACAGGAATAGACACCATTAAAATTGCTACAAAATACAAAACAGAAGACGGTAAAATCATAGATTATTTTACATCTTCCACTACCAAGCTATATGATTACGAAGCGATGTATGAAGAGCTTCCGGGCTGGACAGAAGACATAACCAAAGCAAGAAGTTATGATGAACTTCCTTTAAATGCTCAGAAATACATAGAATTTATAGAGGAATATTTAGGAATTAATGTCTATCTCGTTTCGGTAGGCCCTGAAAGAAGCCAGAACATTATCAGAAAAGAGTTGTTTTAATATTTCAAAAATATAAAATAAGAGACTGTCATTTGGTGGTCTCTTATTTTTTGGAGCTAATTCCCGCTATCGCTACTCGCTTTTTCTAATTTCGGCGGCTTTTCCGCCGGAATTAGAAAAGAGCTCAGACATGCCGCTCAATCGGGGCTAATAAACTGTGCTCATTAGAATGTAACCCTTTTTCATCATATTCTAATTATTATTCAACGGATAGTTAAATTTTATTTTTATTACGGTTTTAATTTAATTATTTGTTTTGTGTTAATAATTTGGCAAATATTTTGATATTAATCATGATAATTGAATGATTTATTGAAAACTGATAATTGTTCATCTTAACAATTAAATTTTACTGTGATGAAACACCTAGAACACAATCAGGAATTTAGGCTTAATGAAATCCTTTTCCAAAACCGTAACAAAGCGTATGGTGCGTACGCGCTGAGAAACGAGTCAGACAGAATCCTGACAAAAGCACTTATCATAGGAGCAAGTTTATTAGCTACTGTAGCTGTAACTCCGCTCTTAATTAACGCTTTTAAAACAACTGAAGTACATGTTCCTCTTGAGCCTGTTTATAGACCGCTAGATATTATTCCTGTAGAACCTGAAAAACCAAAACCTACTGAAGTTGTAAAGCCTGCCCAACCTGCACCGCCACCAAGTATAAAGCAATTTGATTCACAGGTCGTAACTCCCACCAGAAATGCAGATGAAAGTAATTTGGTAACGGAAATACCAAAGGATGCGATTGCGGGATTAAAAAATGATTTTGAGGCAAAACCTGCTGACCAGAATATCTACATTCCGGTAAGTGTGAACTCTGGATTGGGTACAATTGCTCCTCCAAAGATTGTTCTTCCTGCTGAAAGCGATTCTGATGATGCAGTGAAAAATCCGGACATACTTGTTGTAAATGCAGATTTTGAAGGGGGAATTAATGCATTCAGAAATAAGGTTATGAATAAGTTTGATATATCACCATTTCAGGATGAAGGAAGCATAAGCACAACCGTTACATTTGTTGTAGAAAAAGACGGAACAATTTCAAATATTAAAACCAATGGGAAAGATGCAGGATTTAACGCTGAAGCTATTAGAACAATAAAAGCAGTGAAAGGAAAATGGATTCCAGGTAAAAATAAAAAAGGTGAACCCGTGAGAAGTTTATTTAAATTTCCTATCTCAATGAAATTTGATAGTTAGTTTGCATAAAAACCTATATATATAGTTATCCACAAAGATTTTTTTTTGTGGATAATTTTTTTACGATGTAATCTTCTTATTAACAATATTTTAACTCAATTTTCGTTTTAGCTATTCTTTAATAGCAGAGAAAAAAGTGTATTTTTGAGCATTAAAGTTTGAGCAATGGCAAAAATTATAGGTATCGCTAATCAGAAAGGGGGTGTAGGAAAAACAACAACCGCCGTCAACTTAGCTGCAGCATTAGGTGTATTAGAAAAGAAAATTCTTATTATTGATGCAGATCCGCAGGCAAATGCAACTTCTGGTTTGGGTGTGGAAGAAGTGCAGTATTCTACCTATAATCTTCTGGAGCATAGTGTTGATACCAGAAACTGTATTCAGAAAACCACTACTCCAAATTTAGATATTGTACCTTCTCACATTGATTTGGTTGCGGCGGAAATTGAATTGGTTGATAAAGAGAATCGGGAATATATGCTTAAAGAAGCATTAAAAGGAGTTAGAGATGATTATGACTATATTATCATAGACTGTGCACCAAGTTTGGGTTTGATTACAGTAAATGCTCTTACAGCGGCAGATTCTGTTATTATTCCTATCCAGTGTGAATATTTTGCCCTTGAAGGTTTGGGGAAACTTTTGAATACTATTAAAAACGTACAGAAAATACATAATAAAGATCTTGATATTGAAGGGTTGTTGCTTACGATGTATGACAGCCGTTTGAGACTTTCTAATCAGGTGGTGGAAGAAGTGAATTCTCATTTTCCTGAAATGGTGTTTGAAACCATCATCAGTAGAAATGTAAGATTAAGTGAAGCTCCAAGTTTTGGTGAAAGTATTCTGAATTACGATGCAGAAAGTAAAGGCGCAATTCAATACATTCAGCTGGCAGAAGAAGTTTTATTAAAAAACGAAAAATTAGTTAAAAATTAATATGATTTTTGTAGTGAATAATTAATTCATCAATTATCATTTATAATAATCATTTATAAAGAATGAAGGACAAAAAAAGAGCAATGGGACGTGGTTTAGGAGCTATCCTGAGTGCAGAATCCAAAGCTACAGTCAATACGGCGACCGATGAAGGTGCAGATAAATTTGTTGGAAACATTATGGAAGTTCCGATAGAAGATATTTATCCTAATCCTACGCAGCCAAGAACTTATTTCGACGAAAAAGCATTGAATGAGTTAGCACAATCTATTAGAAATCTTGGCGTAATTCAGCCGATTACTCTTAGAAAAGACGGTGAAAAATTCGAGATTATCTCGGGAGAAAGAAGGTTCAGAGCGAGTAAAATTGCAGGTCTGTCTTCTATTCCGGCATACATCCGTCTTGTAAATGATCAGGAGCTTTTAGAAATGGCTTTGGTTGAAAATATCCAGCGTGAAGATCTGGATGCTATTGAAATTGCTTTAACATATCACAGACTTTTGGAAGAAATAGGTCTTACCCAGGAAAATCTAAGTCAGAGAGTGGGTAAAGACAGAAGTACTATTACCAATTCTATAAGATTACTGCGATTAAGTCCGGATATTCAGAATGCTATCAGAAGCGGAGAGATTTCTGCAGGACACGGAAGGGCAATTATCAGCCTCGAAAGCGAAGAGCATCAGAAAGCACTTTTTGATATGATCATCAAAGAAAAGCTGAATGTCCGCCAGTCTGAACAGGCAGCTACTGCTTTGAAAAATCCTAAATCTCCTGCTGCAAAAAGAGCAAAGGCAGAGCTTTCTAATAACTATAAAAGAGCACAGAAAACCATTGCAGATATTCTTGATGTAAAAGTAGAAATTAAAACGACGGGCAGCGGAAAGAAGGGTAAAATTGTTTTAGATTTTAAAAATGAAGATGAGCTGGAATATATCTTATCGCATATTAAATAAATGAAAAAAAATCTTTTCACTTTCTTTATTTTTTTATCAGGTCTGGTTTTTTCACAAATCAACCCGAGAGACAGTATAAGACTTGAACATTACGCTACAGACAGTATTCCTGCGGCGAAACCTCAGGCTCCTGCAAAAGTTATTCAGGAAATAGAGAGAGTAAATGCACCTGCAAAAGACAGGGTATCTAAACTAAATCCTACAAAAGCAGGCTTATATTCTGCGGTGCTTCCTGGTTTAGGACAGACTTATAACAAAAAATACTGGAAAATTCCTATTGTTTGGGGAGCTGTAGGAACCGGGGTGGGAATTGCCATCTGGAATCAGAACAGATACAAAGAATATCGGGAGTATTATATTGCAAAACTAAACGGAACTCCAAATGAATTTTTGACGAGATTTCCGAATCTTGACGCCGTTGCTTTAGGAAATGCACAGGATCGTGCAAAAAGGCAAAGAGATTATGCCATTGCAATTACAGGATTGATTTATATTTTAAATATTGTTGATGCAGTGGTAGATGCTCATTTATATGAAGGAAGAAAAGACCCGGATCTCACCTTTACGCCTGCAGTAATTTACGATGATTACAATTTAAACCCGCCTAAAACAGGATTGGCATTTACCTATAGATTTTAAAGAAAAATAGATTTTACTAGAATGAGAATAGCACTAGTCGGATACGGAAGAATGGGCAAAATTATAGACGAGATTGCCACTAAAAGAGGTCACGAAATTGTTGCCAGACTGAAGGAAACACCGACTGCGGAAAACCTTAATAATCCAGATGTTGTCATAGAGTTTTCGTTGCCGGAAGTTGCTTTTAATAATATTAAATCTTGTCTTGAAAATAAAATTCCCGTAATATGCGGTACAACCGGCTGGCTGGAAAGAAAATCAGAAATTGAAAATATTGCTGTTCAGAATGAAACGGCATTTTTATATGGCTCCAATTTCAGTTTGGGTGTAAATTTATTTTTTGCTTTAAACGAAAAACTGGCAGGACTCATGAAAAATGTTGATCAATACACCTGTCAGCTTGAAGAAATTCATCATATTCACAAACTGGATGCGCCAAGCGGAACAGCTATTTCTTTGGCAGAAGGAATTATCGGTAATTCGGACAAATATGATGCTTGGAAGCTCGAAGAAACTCAGGAAAAACAATTGGGTATTTTTGCGGTAAGAGAAGATGAAGTTCCGGGCACACACAGCGTTTATTATCGAAGTGAAGTAGACGAAATAGAAATTAAGCATACCGCTTTCAACAGAAATGGTTTTGCATTGGGAGCAGTTGTTGCAGCAGAGTGGATCAAAGATAAAAAAGGAAATTTCACCATGAAAGATGTTTTAGGACTTTAGTTTTGTAACAAAATTCCTACCTTGCAAACTAATAACAATGAATGATAATATGCAAATAGTAAATCTGTTATCATCTATCGCTCATCATTAATCATTTATATAGATTTAGGCACAAAATTTATGAATTACTTTTTAACGTATACAGTTTATGTCCTCATTTTGTCAATACTGATGGGGATTTCTACATGGAAACTGTTTAAGAAACTAGGGTACAGTCCGCTTTTTGCATTCATACCTTTTTATAATTATTTTATTATCCTTAAAGAGACAAAACATCCGAAATGGTGGGCGGTTTTATCATATTTACCAATTGTGGGACCTATTATGATGAGCGTTTTTCACTTGTATCTGATGAAAAAGTTTGGTAAAACTCTTTTTAAAGATCAGTTACTGACCGTAATCTTGCCTTTTATCTATATGGCAACGGTAAATTATTCAAAAGATGCTGAGATAGAGGATGAAAACGAAATCTATCTGACTCAGGAAGAAAAAGAAGCAAAAAAGAAAGATTCCTTTATGGGATCTATTACTTTTGCTGTTGTTTTTGCTACCATCATTCATACTTTTGTTACTCAGCCTTTCGGAATTCCTACCGGTTCAATGGAAAGAACTTTGCTGGTTGGAGATTTTCTTTTCGTGAATAAATGGAGCTACGGTTACAGGCTGCCAATGCGCCCATTGGCAATTCCTTTTCTACAAGGAACAATTTATGACTTCCAAAAGGATGGTAATCCCAAAAATGACGGAAAATCTTATGTAGAAGCTGTAAAATTACCTTACGAAAGAATTTTTCAGTTTAACAAACCGCAAAAAAATGATATTGTCGTTTTCAATTATCCACGTGATTCTGTGCACGTTTCATTAGACAGAGCCGATCCCTATGTAAAAAGATGCGTTGCTGTTGCAGGAGATACATTTGAGATGAGAGACGGCAGAATGTTTGTGAACGGAAAACCCGAAACAGTTTTGGGAGATCAGGAAGTTCAGCATAGATATATCGTTAGTACCGGAAGCCAGCTTGATATTCCGGGTTTGTATAATATTTATGGGTTTTTGCCTGTACAGGAAATTCAGAATGGGAATGGTTTTATATATGCATTTCAGGGTTTAACGAATAAGGTTGCTGCAGAAATTAAACAGCTTCCTCAAGTTGTTGAAATGAAAGAGGACATTCAGCCTAAAGGTGAATCTGCTATTGCATATTATAATAATGAGACTAAATCAAAAATAGATACTACAAATTCTATTTTTCCGATTAATAAAGCTTGGAATCAGGATCAGTACGGACCGCTAAAGATTCCTAAGAAAGGAGATGTAGTTACCATCAATCAGGAAACTTTGCCGGAATATCAGTGGATCATTAAAAATTACGAGCACAATACACTTGAAAATAAAAACGGTAAAATTTTCATCAATGGAAAAGAAGCCAATCAATACACGATTCAGCAGGATTATTATATGATGGTTGGAGATAACCGTGATGCTTCATTGGATGCAAGATTCTTTGGTTTTGTTCCTGAAGAAAATATTGTTGGAAAACCAATGTTTACGTGGATGAGTTTGCAAGGCGCATTTTCAGATAAAAGCTCATCTTATCAGGCTCCATTCAAAATTCGTTTTGACAGAATGTTTAAGGCGACCAACACAGGAGAAGCTAATAAAACATCTTATTGGTGGATTGCGGCAATGATTCTTATATTGTTTTTCGGATGGGAATATTTTGTGAAATTATTCAGCAAAAAGAAAGACAGCGACGAGATTTAATGATAATTTTAAAAAAATAAATGAAGTATTTGAATAAAGTACTTCATTTTTCTATAAAAGACTATGCAAAATATATTACTACCCGTATTTTATTTACCGCCTGTTTCATGGTTTTCAGAATTTTTAAATGCTGAAAATGAAATCATTTTTGAGCAGTTTGAAAATTTCCCTAAGCAAACCTACAGAAACAGAACTAATATCTACGGAGCGAACGGGAAACTTTCATTAATTATCCCAATCAATCATAACGGAAGCAGAATTTTTAAAGATATAGAAATTTCCTACAGGGAAGATTGGCAAAAACTTCATTGGAAGTCTATAAAAACAGCGTATCAAAGCTCGCCATATTTTGAATATTACGAAGATAAACTGATTAAGCTGTACGAAAGCCGAAGTAAGTTTTTACTTGATTTCAATCTGAAAAGTATTGAGATCGTTCAGAATATTTTAAAAACAGAAAAGGCATACTCTTTGAATAATGAGTATGTTAAATTTCCGGAAGAAGTTAACTTTAGAGAAAGATTTTCGGCAAAAAATCCTTCAGAATACGAAATGAATGAATATTACCAGACATTTTCCGATAAGATGGGTTTTCTAAAAGATTTGTCGATTTTAGATCTAATTTGTAACAAAGGTCCGGAATCTGTTACTTATCTTAAAGAGATAAAGTAATTATTTAAATTAATTTTCAAAAAGAACAATAAATCTAAATATGAAAAAGGTATTTTTAGCAGCGGTTTTTTTAGTAGGTTTTACCTATTCATCTGCTCAGCAGATTTCTGATAAAAAAGAAGATAAAGATTTGATGACGTGGTATCATAAAGATTTTGCGACGTCAAATGTGTATGGAGTAAATACAGAAAATGCATACAAGTTTTTAGAATCAAAAGGTTTAAAACCTCAAACTATTGTTGTAGGTGTTTTAGATAGTGGTGTTCAGGTTGATCATCCAGGCTTAGTAAAAAACATGTGGACAAATCCTAACGAGATTCCAGGAAATGGAAAAGACGATGACGGAAACGGATATATAGATGACATCCACGGATGGAATTTTATCGGAGGGAAAAATGGAGATATTGGTGTTGATAATATGGAAGTTACCCGTGTTGTTGCAAAATACAAACCTGTTTTTGAAGGGGATGACTCTACAAAAAACAAAGCAAATCAGGCAAAAATGCCGGAGGAATTTGCAATGTATATGAAATCTAAGGAAATTTTCAATAAGAAAAGTGTAGAAGGAAAACAGCAGTTCAAGCAATTCGAAATGATTAGTCAGTCGATTCCAACGATAGTATCACTTTTAAATGGAAAGCCTTTGACAACAGAAAATATCAAAGGAATTACTCCGAAAAAACAGGAAGAGGCAATTGCATTGGAAATTCTTAAAAGTCTGGCAGGAAACCCTGAATTTACGGGTAAATCTCCGCAGGAAGTCGGTGATATGATTGCAAAAGAAATAAAACCTGCACTTGATCATTTTGGTCCGATGGCAAAACAATATGATTTAAGTTTTGATCCCCGTAAAGAAATTGTAGGAGATAATTATGATGATTACTCTGAAAAAGCATACGGGAATAATCATTACGAAGGTCCTGATGCAGAACACGGAACACACGTAGCCGGTATTATTGCAGGATTGCCTCAGGGAAAAGAAGTACAGTATGGAGTAGCTTCCAAAGTGGCAAAAATTATGACGGTAAGAACAGTTCCTAATGGCGACGAGAGAGATAAAGATGTAGCCAATGCTATCCGGTATGCTGTGGATAATGGAGCTAAAATTCTCAATATGAGTTTCGGTAAACCTGTTTCTCCAGGGAAGAATGTGGTTTGGGATGCTTTCAAATATGCAGAAAATAAAGGTGTTTTATTGGTAAAAGCGGCAGGTAACGAGAATGAGGATGTTGCAGAACATCTGGCTTATCCTACTAATTTTAAAAACGTTAGTGATGCAGCTCCTTTTGTAAATAATGTAATGGTTGTAGGAGCCAGTACGAATAGAAACGAGGATCTGAGAGCAGGGTTTTCTAACTATAACAAAAAAATGGTAAATGTCTTTGCTCCTGGTGAAGAAATTTATTCTACTGTCCCTAAAAATGATTACAGTTATCAGCAGGGAACTTCAATGGCATCACCTGTTGCAGCTGGAGCAGCGGCAGTTCTGTTGGCTTATATGCCCAATCTGAAACCTCATCAGATCATAGAAGCTTTAGTGAAAACAAGCAACATTAGTAAGGAAAATGAATTTGGAGAAAAATCTCAGGCAGGTGGCGTAATTGATGTTAAGAAAGCAGCAGAATATGCTTATAGCAATTTCTATGATGGAAAATCATCATCTCAGAATTCAAAAGCTGGCAATAAGAAAAAAGCTTCAAGAAAATCTGTAAATAAATAATTATCAGATATTTGTAAAAAATAAAATTATTTAAGCCTGTTTTTACAGGCTTTATTTTTTTTGTTCATGAATTAAATTGGCACGGTTTTTTGTAGTATCTTTAAATGTTAAAATAAATAAACGGAAAGTGAATCTATTGTAATAAATGCTTTTGATTTACTTTAACATTAATAATAAACATTAAACTATGAAAAAACTATTACTTGCAGGCATAGTGGGAACTTCACTTTTTGCAGTGTCTTGTTCCGGAGTTAAAAAGGCAGGTGAGGCTCAGAACCAAAGAGCTGAATTTCTGAAAATGAAAGGTGATTGGCAAATCGTTAGTATTGATTACGATAAGTCTTATAAAATAAAGCCTTTTGACGAAGGAGCCGATGCTCAATGCTTTATTGGCAGTCACTGGAGATTTATTCCTAATAATTATTCAGGATCGTACACATTGAACGGTGGCGGATCTTGTCCAAAACTTATCCAGCCGATTAAGGTTGATATCAAATCCAATGTATTTAATTTTAAAAAAATTGCAGAGGGAACAAAAGCTAAGCAAAACACGGCAGGATATACATTAAATCTAATTGATAGAGGTACTGATGAGTTTTCTTTAGAACAGAATGTTCCATTTGAGGGCAACACAATTAAGGTCGTATACAATTTTCAGAGAACAGGTATGGATTTTACCAGATAATTTTTAAAAATATTTACAATGAAATTTAATAAAACATATATTAGCGCATTATTTTTATCATCAGCTTTAATCTTGTCAAGCTGTGAAGCAGTACAAAATTCTAATCACCAGCAAAGAGGAACCGCAGTAGGTGTCGCTTCTGGTGCAGTAATTGGCGGGATTTTAGGAAATAATGTAGGAAAAGGAAAAAATGCGGCTTTAGGTGCAGTTTTAGGAGGAGTTATTGGTGGTGTTGCAGGTAATGTTATCGGTAGTAAAATGGATAAGCAGGCAAAAGAGATCAAAGACACTCTTCCTGGTGCAGAAGTTGAAAGAGTAGGTGACGGTATCAAAATTACTTTAAATGAAAGTATTGTTACTTTTGCATTCGATTCTTCCAATCTTACTGCTTTGGCAAAGACTAATCTTGATAAATTATCAGAGGTATTAGTTAATAATCCGGATACGAATATCAATATTTATGGTCATACGGACAGTAAAGGTTCTGATGATTACAACCAAAAGCTTTCTGAAAGAAGAGCGAATGCTGTAAAATCGTATTTAGTATCAAAAGGTATTGCGGCAAGCAGAATGTTTGCTTTAGGAGAGGGTGAGGCTATGCCAATCGCATCAAATGATACTGATGAAGGAAGAGCAAAAAACAGAAGAGTTGAGTTTGCTATTACTGCAAATGAAAAAATGATTAATGACGCTCAAAACGGTCAGTAATACATTTAATAAATAAATATTATTTCAAAAAACCGCCATGGCGGTTTTTTTTGTATTTTTATACGTGAATATTTTATAAATCTGTATTTTTGCACCTGAAACTACATAAATGAAGAAATATCTAAAGCTGCTTCGTGTAGAACAATGGGTGAAAAACCTGTTTGTCTTTGTACCATTATTCTTTTCCGGGAATATTAATAATATAGATTTACTGTCCAAAAGTATTTTTGCTTTTGTCATATTTTCTTTAGCTGCCGGAGTTGTTTATATTCTGAACGATTATAATGATATTGAAGCAGATCAGAAACATCCGGAAAAGAGAAGAAGACCATTGGCAAGCGGAGCTGTTTCCAAGCAGAAAGCAATAGCCATTCTTACCGGATTGATTATTACAGATATTCTTTTAGTATTATTTGCTCACTTTTTCTTTCATATTGAGGTGTGGAGATTTGCTTTAATCATCATCTTTTATTTTGTGATGAATCTGGCATATACTTTCAAGCTGAAACATGTTCCTATTATAGATATTTTTATTATCGCCATAGGCTTTGTCCTTCGTGTTCAGGCAGGAGGGTATATTACAGGAATTTTCATATCACAATGGGCAACATTGCTCACATTTGTTTTAGCATTGGTATTAGCAATAGGCAAAAGAAGAGGAGAACTGATTAATGCACAGATTTCAGGTAAAACCAGAAAGTCCTTAGATGGTTACAATGTTCAGTTTGCAGATATCACGCTTTCAATTTCAGTGGCTCTGGCAATTGTCTGCTATCTGATGTTTACTTTATCACCAGAAATTCAGGGAAGGCTGCATTCTGCGGTTTTTTATACGGTTATTTTTGTTGTATTTGCTTTTTTGAGATACCTACAGCAGACTTTGGTGTACAATCGTACCGAATCGCCAACCAAAATAGTTTATAAAGACCGTTATATACAGGTTACTTTAATATTGTGGGTAGCTGCATTTTTAATTTTAATCTATTTTAAATAATGAAGCCGGATTTCACACAAAAAGTTTCAAACTGGGGTAATTTTCCTGTGGTGGAAAAGCAAATAAAGTCGGAAGACAGCTTTAGAAAAATTAAAGAATTTATTCAAGACCATAATGAAGTTATCGCAAGAGGGAACGGAAGATGTTACGGTGATGCTTCTTTGGGTGAAAATATTTTCTCAACCAAAAAGCTCAATAAGTTTATCAGCTTTGATAGGTTAAACGGAATTATTGAATGTGAATCTGGGGTTCTTTTGTCAGATGTTTTGGAAATTTCTGTTCCGCAAGGTTATTTTTTAATGGTGACACCCGGAACCAAATTCATTACAATTGGTGGGGCTATTGCTTCAGACGTGCACGGAAAGGGGATTCACTGTTTTTCAGAATGTCTTATAGAGTTTAGTCTGATGAATGAAAGTGGAGATGTTTTAAAGTGTTCAAGAGATGAAAATTCTGAGAAATTTTGGGCAACAATTGGAGGAATGGGACTTACAGGAATTATTCTGTCGGCAAAATTCAGGCTTAAAAAAATTGAAACAGCATATATTCGTCAGGAAAGTATAAAAGCGAAAAATCTGGATGAGATTTTTGAATTGTTTAAAGAATGCGAAAGCTGGACCTATAATGTAGCATGGATTGACTGCCTTCAAAAAGGCGAAAACATCGGAAGAAGTGTACTGCAAAGAGGTGAATTTGCTTTGAAAAATGAGCTTCCGGAAAAATTTAAAGGAAAGCCGCTTCGTTTGAAAACAAAAAAATTACCAGCCGTGCCCTTTTATTTTCCGAGTATTGTGCTTAACAATCTTACGGTAAAAATTTTCAATTTTTTAATTTACAATAAGCAAAAAAATAAAATTGTAAAGAATATTATACCCTACGAAAGCTTTTTTTATCCCCTCGATATTGTAGAAGACTGGAATAAAATTTATGGTAAGTCCGGCTTCATACAATACCAAATGGTTATTCCTAAAGAAAAAGGAAAGGAAGGAATGAGAAGAATATTAGAAACTATTGCTAATTCTGGGAACGGCTCTTTTTTGGCAGTTCTCAAATTTATTGGTAAAAACAATCCAATGGCATATAATTCATTTCCATTCGAGGGTTACACTTTAGCATTAGATTTTAAGGTTAATAATAAATTAAAAAAACTTGTGGCTGAGCTTGATCATATTGTAGAAGAATTTGGCGGAAGAATTTATCTTGCCAAAGACAGCATGAGCAAGTCTTCTTTAACGGACTATCTGCGAAATGTAGAAAGCTCAAAGTTTGTGTCTCTGCAGCATAAAAGAATCTTAAATAATAAATAAATGATTGTTCTCGGTACAACATCCGAAGTTGCCCAGGCTTTTGTAGAAAAAGCTTTGCAGGAAGGGGAAAAGTTTGAAAAAATTTATCTCTTCACATCAAATCTGGAGTCTGCAGAAAGATTTGCCAGACATATTGATGTGAAATTCTTACAGCAATCAGAAGTTATTGAATTAGATTTAACAAAAGAAATAAAATATTCTGAGTTTGAGCACATCAATTCGAATGTATTATTTTGTGCAACAGGGTATTTAGGAGAAGGAACGGAAGAGGGTTTATACGATAATAAAAATACAGAAAGGATTATCGAAATCAATTACTCCAAGCTTGTTCCTCTAATTAATTATTTTGCTAAAAAGTTTGAAAGCAGAAGATCAGGAACCATCATCGGGCTTTCTTCTGTTGCAGGTGAAAGAGGAAGGCAGAGTAATTTTATTTACGGAAGTGCAAAAGCGGCATTCACAGCTTATTTGAGCGGACTGAGAAATTTTCTTTTTGAAAAGAAAGTCCATGTAATGACAGTAAAACCAGGCTTCATGGCTACAAAAATGACAGAAGGTCTGCCACTTAATCCAAAATTGACAGCAACTCCCAAGCAGGCGGCAGAATTCATTTTTAAGGCATACAAAAAGCAGAAAAACGTTGTGTATGTTTTGCCGGTGTGGGGAATTATCATGATGATTATCCGCAATATTCCGGAGTTCATTTTTAAAAAATTAAAGCTTTAAGTAATGAAAAAACTGTATTGTTTTGATTTTGACGGAACAATTACCTATAAAGACACAATGTTTCTGTTTCTCCGATATTATAATCCGGTGAAATTCAGAATGCAGTTTATCAGGCATATTCCGTTGTTTGTTCTTTTAAAATTGAAACTGGCAGATACTGAGAAAGTGAAAAAAAGTTTCATTGGTTCTGTTCTGAGAGGTCAGCTTCAGTCAAAAATAGAAGAAAAAGCTAAAAAATTTTTTGAGGAAAATTATCCTAAAATCATCAGAGAAAACGCTTTAGATTTTATTAATAATATAGACAGAGAAAATACTCACAGTCTTATGGTAACTGCATCTCTTGATATTTGGGCTAAGCCTTTTGCAGAAAAACTGAAAATGCAGCTGGTTTCTACTCAGGCAGAGTTCAGAAATGGTATTTTTACAGGAAATTTTATTGGCATTAATTGTAACGGAAATGAAAAGCTGGAAAGAATAAAAAAAGAAATTTCCGGACATAAGTATGATAAAATCATTGCTTTCGGTGATACTTCCGGAGATAAGGCAATGTTAAAATGGGCAGATGAAGGTCATTACCGATTTTTTCATTAATTTTGAAGAATCAATAAAAATAAAATGAACAAATTGCTAATTTTGTTTTTTGCAACAATACTGAGTTGTACAGGAACTACAGCACAAAAAACTTCGAGTATGCAAAATCAGGCGGAAATTCTTGTTTCTGAAACTCAGGGCGGAACAGAAAAACAAGGATTCAGAATTTTAAATAACCGACAGGAATTGGCAGACGAAATCAAAGACAGATATACTGCATCCGGACAAAGTCCTATAATAGAAACACCCGCTTTCCCGAAAGATAAGAAAGTAGTGGTTTATTATATGGGAACTTTCAGTTCCGGAGATCACCAAGTCAATGAAATTAAAAATATTTCAGTAAAAAATAACACCCTTTTTATAGAAATACCCGAATATGAATCTGGTGGAATGGCAATTCAGGTAATGTCAAATCCTTGGTTTGTGTTTTCGGTTCCGGCGAGTTACCAATTCACTTCTGTACAACTAAAATCTTCAAAGTAAAAATGAATAAAATATATTTGGATAACGCTGCAACAACACCTCTTTCTGATGAGGTAATTGATGCAATGATTGATACCATGAAAATCAATTTCGGAAACCCGTCATCTACCCACAGTTTTGGTCAGGAAGCAAAAATCCTGATAGAAAATGTGAGAAGACAGGTCGCAGATTATCTTCATGTAAGTCCGGCTGAAATTATTTTTACTTCATGCGGAACGGAGTCCAATAATATGATTATTAAATCTTGTGTAGAGCATCTCGGCGTAGAAAGAATTATAAGTTCTCCTATGGAACATAAATGTGTTTCCGAAAGTATTCTGGATATGAAAAGCAGAAAAGGAGTAGAGGTAAATTATATTCGTCCCAATGAAAAAGGAGATATTGATCTGGCAAAATTGGAAGAACTTCTAAAATCTTCAGATAAAAAAACACTGGTAAGTTTAATGCACGCCAATAATGAAATAGGAAACCTTATTGATTTGAAAATGGCTGCACAGATTTGCAAAGAAAATAATGCGTTGTTTCATTCAGATACTGTGCAGACAATGGCTCACATGCATCTTGATTTTTCTGATATTCCTGTAGATTTTGCTTCATGCAGTGCACATAAATTCCATGGTCCGAAAGGAATCGGATTTGCTTTTGTTCGTAAAGCAACAGGTTTGAAAGGCATTATTACAGGAGGGCCACAAGAAAGAAGCCTGAGAGCAGGAACGGAAAATGTTGCAGGAATTGCAGGTTTAGGAAAAGCATTGGAACTTTCCATCCAAAATATGGAAGATTATGCTGCTCATATGCAAAGCATTAAACAATATGCTGTAGAAAAACTTTCTGATGAAATTCACGGAATAAAATTTAATGGTAGAAGTGCAGAAGCTGAGAAGAGCTTATATACAGTAATAAGCATTTTACTTCCGTACAAAAATCCGCTTATCGGATTGCAGTTGGATATGAAAGGTATCGCAGTTTCGCAGGGGAGTGCCTGTTCTTCGGGAGCTTCTAGGCCTTCTATGGTCATGATGATGGTGCTGTCTGAAGACGAAATGGATCATTGTACACCGCTGCGTGTTTCTTTCAGTCACTTAACTACAAAAAGTGATATTGATACACTTGTACAAGCTTTGAAAGAGATTTCAAAAGATTTTGTTATAGAAAATACAAATGTTGAGCATAGATAGTCTTATGGCTCAATAGTTGTAAATTTGTATCTATAAATTAGAATATTAATAATAAAAAAATAAAAACATGGCTTTAGAAATTACAGATAGCTCGTTTCAGGAAACAGTTTTAAAATCAGATAAACCGGTATTGGTAGATTTTTGGGCAGTATGGTGCGGACCATGCAGAACATTAGGACCAATCATTGAAGAAGTAGCCAGCGATTTTGAAGGAAAAGCTGTAGTAGGAAAAGTAGATGTAGACAACAATCAGGAAATTTCTATGCAGTACGGAATCAGAAATATTCCTACAGTATTGATTTTTAAAAACGGAGAAGTGGTAGATAAATTGGTAGGAGTAGCTCCAAAAGAAGTTATTGCAGAAAAATTAAGTGCACACTTATAAAAATAATTAATTTGATAATGAATGCTTTCCGGATTCGGGAAGCATTTTTTTGATCTGATGTTTGTAAAATAAGTTAAAAAGTGTATTTTTGCAGTACCAAAATGATCCGGTAGTTCAGCTGGTTAGAATGCCGCCCTGTCACGGCGGAGGTCGCGGGTTCGAGTCCCGTCCGGATCGCAACTACAATATCAAAGTAGTACAAAAAGCTTTAAAACGTATGTTTTAAAGCTTTTTTTGTTTTATGTCTGTTCAAAGAGAACTAAAAAAGCATAATCTGAAAGTGACCTATTCAGTGACCTGTTGAAATAGGTTAAAAAGGTCACTGGAAATTCAGACAAACCCTTTTCAGCAGCTGGTTCAGCAACTGAACATCTTGTGTTAAGTTTTTACTAAGGTTAATTTTAAATCTCAAAAGCTAAACGATATGAACAAGACATTCAATTTACTTTTCTATGTGAAGAAATCGAAAATCAATTCTGTAGGAGAGTCTCCTATTTATTTGCGGATTACCATCGACGGCAAAATAACCGAAATAAGCACAAAGCGTACAGTAAAGCCTACGAAATGGAATTCTGCAATGCAGAAGGTTAGTGGCTCTTCGGAAGAATGCAGATCCCTTAATTATTATTTGAAAACATTTGAGCAAAAAGTTTACGATACCTATCACGAATTAATCAGAGATAAGGAAGCCGTAACTTCTGAGGCTATTAAGAATAAGTTAGTAGGTAGAGGTAGAATAACCCGAACACTCATTCCCGTTTTTCAGGATCATAATGATCGAATGGAGAAACTTATAGACAAAGAATTTGCCCAAGGAACGTTAACCCGTTATAAGACCTGTCTGAAACATACCAAAGATTTTTTGAAATGGAAATATAGTATTACCGACATTGAAATAAAAAAGATCGATTATGCTTTTCTAAACGATTTTGAATTTTTTTTAAGGACTGAAAGATCCTGTAATAATAATTCTGCAGTAAAATATATCAAGAATTTTGGTAAGATTATACGTATCTGTCTTGCAAATGGATGGATGGAAAGAGATCCTTTTATGAACTATCATTCTAAGTTTAATGAAGTGACAAGAATGTTCCTTAATGAAAAGGAGATAGAAGTACTTTTTGCCAAAGATTTTAAAAATGAGAGATTGTCTTTGGTAAGAGATATTTTTCTGTTCAGCTGTTTCACCGGACTAGCGTACATTGATACTCAAAAACTAACATATCAAAATATCAATTTGGGACTTGATGGCTCTCAATGGATTTATACAAAACGTCAGAAAACTAAAACTACTTCTAATATTCCCTTACTTTCTCAAACAGAGAAAATTATTGAAAAATACAAAAATCATCCAGTATGTCTTAATAATGGAAAGTTGCTGCCTATTCTGAGTAATCAAAAGATGAATGCATATCTTAAGGAGATTGCCGACCTGTGCGGAATTAACAAAGAATTGACCTATCATATTGCACGACATACCTTTGCAACAACGATAACTTTATCTAATGGGGTTTCCATTGAAAGTGTTAGTAAAATGCTAGGTCACAAGAGCATTAAGACAACACAGCATTATGCGAAAATACTTGATAAAAAAGTCAGTGAGGATATGATGGAATTGAAGCAAAAATTTACTAATAAGGAAATTGTTGTAATTTTTTAGGTAACTCATTTTTGCTGAAGGATTCTTGATAATTGTAATAATAAAGATTATCTACTGAACTCTGGAAAAAACCTTAATTTCAAGGAAATCGGACTGCGTTTTCCCATCATCTATGTGAAACACTCTTTCGATTTTTATTGATTTATAATAGCTAATTAATTGAAATCTGTGAGTATCATTTATATGTTATTTAATAAGTAATGTATTAAAAAAATGCTCAGCAAAAATAAAACAGTGGTGACTATGAGCAAGAAAATGTTGTTCTCGTAAAATGTATTATTATTAATACGTTTTTTGTTATTGTAGTAATTAATATATGAAAATAATAAAACTATAGCTCCAACAATGACAATTACAATCCCTACAAGACTGGAATGTCCATTTTGAGCGTGCACTGTGTTTTTAGCTTCTGCAACTAAAGGTATCTGCTTAAGAAATAGGGAAAATTTAACTAGTATGAATCCGAAACCCATCAATGCTATCGATGTTCGCATCCACGCAAGAAATGTTCTTTCATTTGCCAAATGTTCACTGGTATGATTTGGTTTATCTTTATTCATATCTTATTCAAAATTTATCTTATGCCTACAATAGCTAACAATACCAAATTTACAAATTAAGTTTGAAATAGATTTTTTATCTATTAGCAATTTGCAACAAAATAAAATGTTCTAGGTTACATATTGACGGTTTATATTCAGAAGAAATATATTATATTAGAAGAAATATTTTTGCAATGGAACATACTGAATTTTCTTCCGATGTCATTTCTTCACAGGAATTACTTGATAAGCTTTACCAAAATGGTAATATAAAAACCTACCGGGAAGGTGAAATCATTTTAGATGAAAATGCTTCGATCCGATCTATACCAATTGTAATGAAGGGATTGTTGAAAGTAATACGAACGGAAGAAGATGGAAGAGAAATATTATTATACTATATTAAAGCAGGTGAAAGCTGCATTATGTCTTTTCTTGGTGGAATGCATAATGAAAAGAGTATTGTAAAGGCAGAAGTTGAAGAAGATTCCGAGATACTTTTCTTACCTGTAGAAAAGGTTTCGCTCTTTATCAAAGAATATCCGGAATGGCTGGACTATATTTTCAGACTATATCACAAACGCTTTGAAGAATTACTGGATATTATTAATGCTATAGCTTTTAAAAAGGTAGATGAGCGACTACTAAATCTTCTTACTAAAAAAGCAGAAATAGCAAATTCAAATACTATAGTCGTTACTCACGAGCAGCTTGCGAATGAACTTGGAACAGTAAGAGTTGTTGTTTCCCGACTTCTAAAGCAATTGGAAGATTCTGGAAAAGTGAAATTGGGAAGAAACAAAATTATTTTTTCAGATCTGAACTAAAATTTTCTTATGTAACAAAAGTAGCGGTGCAGTAAAATAGAAATATCCATTTTTGTCATATAAAATTAAAGAGATGGAAATTTTCGGATACATTGCCGCAATATTTATTGGTATTTCCTTAGGGCTGATAGGAGGAGGGGGAAGTATTCTTACTGTGCCTGTCTTAGTATATCTCTTTGGTATAGATGCCTTCGTAGCCACAGAATATTCACTTTTCATAGTTGGAATCAGCAGTGTGGTAGGTTCATTTTCCTACTTTAAGAAAGGGCTGGTTAATATAAAAACAGCTTTGGTTTTTGGTGTCCCGTCAATAATATCTATTTTTTTGACCAGAAATTTTATTTTGCCACTGATTCCTGATGAAGTTCTTACAATCAGTACTTTAGTGGTTACCAAAGATATCTTATTACTTCTGATTTTTGCATTATTAATGATTCTCGCATCGTACAAAATGATTCAAAGTAGAGTAGCGCCGCAGATAGAATCGATTCATTTTAATAAAAATAACAATCTTTTGGCAGCAGGGCAAGGGTCGGTTGTCGGGGTGCTTACTGGTTTGGTCGGTGCGGGTGGTGGCTTTATGATTATTCCTGCACTCGTCAATTTGCTCAAGACACCAATGAAGGTAGCCATCGGTACCTCGCTTGTCATCATTTCCCTGAATTCCCTTATCGGATTTTTCACTTCAATGCACAACGTCCCGATCAACTGGAAACTACTTGCAACGGTCTCATCCATTTCCATAGTGGGGATTATTATAGGAGCACAATTGTCAAAAAAAATAGACGGTAGAAAACTCAAACCTGCTTTCGGCTGGTTCATCTTAATAATGGGAATTTACATTATTGTAAGAGAGCTTTTAATGTAGCTTTTGAGCATCTTTTGCAGCGTGAGTTTGTCGGAAAATTATTGCATCCAGGTTCGCTGATTCTCAATAAAAGAATTCAGTTATTTTTATTCGAAAAATCTATTTTGTATTTTAGAAAAGAGAAATAAACTGCTCTGTAACAAAAGTAACCGTATATGTAATCTTAAACATATATTTTTGAAATAAATTAATTAAAATGATAGAAGTTATAAAACAACCCTGGCCGTGGTATATTGCGGGTCCGTTAATAGGGCTTACAGTTCCGGCTTTGCTGATACTGGGTAACAAATCTTTTGGAATCAGTTCATCTTTAAGGCATATTTGCGCAGCGTGTATTCCAGCCAACATTATTTTTTTCAAATACGACTGGAAAAAAGAACTCTGGAATTTGTTTTTCGTTTTTGGGATTTTGCTCGGTGGAGTTGTCGCATCTCAATTCCTTATGAATCCTGGAGAATTATCGATTAATCCGAATCTGAAAGCCGAACTTGCAACCTACGGAATTACCGATTACAGCAATCTCGTTCCTGCTCAATTGATGAATTTTGCGAGTCTTTTAACGATAAAAGGTTTCATTACTATGGTTGTCGGTGGATTTTTGGTAGGTTTCGGAACCCGTTATGCAGGTGGTTGTACCAGTGGACACGCCATTATGGGATTGGCAAATTTGCAGTTACCATCACTTATTGCCACAATATGCTTTATGGCAGGAGGTTTTCTAATGGCGAACGTGATTTTGCCGATAATTCTTTCACTTTAATTTAAAAAAATATGGCAACAGAAAAAGATATACGTCATCAGGACAGCGTTTGCACCAACGAAAGTCATCTTACTCACAAATGGTATTACAATCTTAAATACCTTTTGGTAGGAATTGTATTTGGGATTGTATTTGTAAAAGCAGAAATCATCAGCTGGTTCAGGATTCAGGAGATGTTCCGTTTGCAGTCGTTTTTTATGTACGGCGTAATCGGTAGTGCAGTTCTTACAGGAATGATTTCAGTGTTTATTATTAAGAAATTCAACATCAAAACAATTTACGGGGAAAGGATTTCAATTACACCGAAGAAATTTAACAAAGGACAAATCTATGGCGGGCTGATTTTTGGATTTGGCTGGGCAATGACGGGTGCCTGTCCGGGACCTCTTTTCGCACAGATTGGAACAGGTGCATTGGCTGTTGGAGTTACTTTGCTGAGTGCCATTTTTGGAACTTGGGTCTATGGATATTTGAGGGATAAATTGCCCCACTAATATATTTTCAGTAAAAATCTAATCGTAAGAGACTGATTCAATTTTGAATCAGTCTCTTTTTTACAATATTATTTGATGACTGTTGTTAATATTGAGGTATTTTGAGTTTATTTTTAAATTATTTTATATTTTATGCTTAGTTTTTAGCTTATGTAACAAATGTTACTTACTGTTTTTATCAGATTATTTAGCTTTACAAATCATCAAAAAGTCTGGCTATGGAAAATCATTTTCAAATCATCATTATCGGAGCAGGAACAGGAGGAATTATGACTGCTGCTTCTCTCATAAATACCAATGAATCCCTCAATGTTCTCATCATAGACCCTTCCGAGAAACATTATTACCAACCAGCGTGGACTCTCGTAGGAGCTGGAACTTACGATTTTAAAGACACAGCAAGACAGACAAAAGATTTAATTCCAAATGGTGTAACCTGGCTTAAAAACAAGGTTACAGAAATTCATCCCGAACAAAACAAGATTTCTGCAGATAATGGCACGAGTTATTCTTACGAATATCTCGTGGTTGCACCTGGGCTGGTGAATAATCTTTCTCTGGTAGAAGGTTTAGAAGAGGCGGTGAAAACGGGTATTGTTTGCAGTAACTATATAGATCCCGAGTTTACGTGGAAATCTCTTCAGAGCTTTAAAGGAGGAAATGCGCTGTTCACTTTGCCTACAACGCCCATCAAATGTGGAGGCGCGCCGCAAAAGATAATGTATCTTGCCGCAGATTATTTTAGGAGAAAAGGTATTTCAGATAAGGTAAAAATTACTTTTGCGCTTCCCGGTGGTGTTATTTTTGGCGTAAAAGAAGTCGCTGAAACGTTGATGAAAGTCATTTACCGTTACCATATCGATTTAAAAACACTGCACGGACTTTTTAAGATTGACCCGGTGAATAAAATTGCCTATTTCAAAAACGAAGATCGTATTGTTGAGATTCCGTTTAATTTTCTTCATCTTGCGCCGCCACAGGAAGCTCCACGTTTTATTAAAAATTCAGTTTTAGCTAATGAGGCAGGCTGGCTTGATGTTGATATTAACAGTCTTCAGCACAATAAATTTCAAAATATTTTCGGAGTAGGAGATGTAGCCGGACTTCCAACTGCAAAAACTGGTGCTGCAATTCGAAAACAAGTTCCTGTAGTGGTTTCTAATCTCATCAATATGATTTTAGGTGCAAAACCAGATAACAAATCTTATAATGGATATTCTTCGTGCCCGCTTGTAACAGGTTACGGAAAAATGGTTTTGGCAGAATTTAACTATAAAAATGAGTTCACACCAGACCCGAATCTCAAAAAGATGCTCATTTCAGACAGTTCAAAAGAGCATTGGAGACTTTGGATTCTCAAGAAATATATTCTCCCGTATCTCTATTGGAACAAAATGCTGAAAGGAAAAGAAGTTTGAAATGTATACCAAAAAAGTTACGTCAATAATTTTGGTGTTTGCTTTTTCAATGGTTAAAACGCAATCTGTTAATTTAGATAATCGTGATAAAGTCATCATCTCAGGAAATCTACGAAACTTTTTGATGTCAACAGACAATCTTACAGGTACCGATTATTGGGCAGATGCTTTAGCAGGAAATTTAAAGGTTGAATACAAACCCGTAAAACGTATTTCCATTGGAGTTTCTGCTTCGTATCTTTCTAAAGTTGCATCATCAGATTTGGAAGAAAAGGATTTGAAATCCGGAAAATCTTCCAAGTGGGAACGGGAACTTTTTGACTTATCTTCTCCTCAGAATCTTTATGCCGTTTCAAGGCTTAATCAGTTGTATTTACAATACGAGAAAGGGAAATCAAAATTTACGATAGGAAAAATTCCGATTAAATATTCTCCGCTTATCAATCCAAGTGACGGCAGAATGTTACCTATAGAATATGGCGGATTGAGCTGGAATTTTACTTCCGGTAAATCACAGGTTGATGTAGCATTGCTGAATTCTGTTTCAATGCGTTCAAATTCAGAATGGTCAAAAATGAAAGACGCAATCGGAGTATTGGATAACGGATTTCAACCAGACAGCTCAAAAGCAGATTATCTCAGTGAAAATAACAGCACAGGTGTTGCCATCTTTCACTACGGAAGAAAATTTCGAATTGCAGATATTAATTTTTACAACATACATTTAGATAAAACACTCAATACATCTTGGTTTCAGCTGGGTTTAAATTTTCCTAAATGGGATTTTGGGTTGATTTACAGTTATCAGATTCCGGATTCTTACCAAAGTCGATTAAAATATTACGAAAGATATGTCCAGCCAGATGAAAACGGTCAGGTTGCAAGTTTTTTGTTTCGATATAAGATCAAAAATTTCGCTTTGGAGTTTGCTTATTCTAAAGCATTTGATACCGGCAGATTTTTATTTCCGAAAGAATTGGGAAGAGATCAGTTTTTCACATCGCTTCCGAGAAGCAGATTGGAAGGTTTTGGAAATGTTGATATTATAAAAGTTTCGGTCTTATTTCATCATGGAAAATGGTCGGCTCACTCAGATTTTAGCATCAGCAACGGAGTTTCCGAAAATGATTTTAAAAATAATAAGTACAATACAGATGATTTTTTGCAATGGAATAGCTTTGTCGCTTACAAAGTCAGTCATAAACTGGAAGTTGATTTGCTTTACATTTTTAAAAGAAATCTGCAAAGCTCAAACCCAATTGCAGTCTATCAAAAGACCAATTATAATCAGTTAAATTTAATTACGAATTATTGGTTTTGAAAAATTTAACTTATGTAACAAAAGTAGCGGTATAACACTTTGTAAACCCCGAAATTTGTACTATAATATTAAAAAAGTATAACCCTAAAAAATTACATTATGTTTTTTCAGCATATTTATGATAAGAGCCTTGCGCAGGCTAGCTATTTAATAGGATGTCAGGCAAAAGGTGAAGCCATTGTTATCGATGCCAAAAGAGATATCGATACCTATCTTCAGATTGCCAAAGAAAATAATCTCACGATTACACATATTACAGAAACTCATATTCACGCCGATTTTTTGTCGGGTTCTAGAGAACTTGCGGAAGTGACGGGTGCAAAAATGTATCTTTCGGATGAAGGTGGTGAAGATTGGCAATATCAGTTTCCACATACCGGATTAACGAATGGAGATATCATTAAAGTTGGAAATTTAACTTTAAAAGTCATTCACACGCCGGGACATACGCCGGAAAGCATCAGCTTTTTATTGACCGATCATCCTGCAACGGACGAACCGGTGATGATTTTTACAGGAGATTTTGTTTTTGTGGGAGATATAGGAAGACCAGATTTATTGGAGAAGGCGGCCGGAATTACAGGAACTCAGGAAAAAGGAGCGAAAGAAATGTTTCATTCTGTTCAGGATTTTAGCAGATTGCGGGAGTTTATCCAAGTTTGGCCGGGACACGGTGCAGGTTCGGCTTGCGGAAAAGCTTTGGGTGCAGTTCCGAGTTCAACGGTAGGTTATGAAAAAATCAGAAACTGGGCTTTTCAATATGAAGAAGATGAGGAAGGTTTTGTAGAATATCTGCTGGAAGGACAGCCGGAACCTCCAAAATATTTTGCAATGATGAAAAAACTCAACAAAGTGGAAAGACCTTTATTAAAAGAAGTTCCAAAACATCCGAAACTTTCCAAAGAAGAATTTTTGAAAGCTTATCAAAATGGAGTTAAAATTATAGACACGAGAAATAAAGTAGATTTTGCCCAAGGTTTTATACCAAACAGCATCAATATTCAGGGTAATAATTCATTTTCCACGTGGATGGGATGGATTGTCAATTATTCCGAGCCGTTTATTTTGGTTGCTCAGGAAGAACAAATGGAAGATCTTACCAGAAAACTGATGAGAATCGGGATGGATCAAATGATGGGCTATATTGATGACGTGAAAAATTTAGACTTAGAATTACAGACTGCCGATATTATTGATATTGAGGAATTCAAATCTTATCTGAACAGAGATAATATTCAGGTGGTTGATGTAAGAAATAAAACCGAATATGACGCAGGACGTATTGAGAATGCTGAGAATGTCTTTGTGGGAACTTTGGAGGATAATCTGGATAAAATTTCCCATGAAAAACCAATTGTAATTCATTGTCAAAGTGGCGACAGAGCAGCAATTGCCTATTCTCTACTGAAGAAAAACGGTTTTGAGAACGTCAAAAATTTCTCTGGCGGAATGAAAGAATGGACAGAAAAAGCAAACCCTGTAAAAAATTAAGATGGATTTATTATCAATGTTATTCGGAAAAAAAGACAATGCTGCGCTGGAAACTGCGTTGGGAGAAGGTGCTTTTTTGGTAGATGTAAGAACGCCCGTAGAATTTGCTTCGGGAAGTGCTGAAGGGGCTGTTAATATACCTTTGGATGTCGTCAAAGACCAGATTTCCAAGTTCAGGAATAAGAAAAACATCATTGTTTTCTGTAGAAGTGGAAACCGTAGCGCAATGGCAAAAGGAACATTGGAACGAAACGGAATCACGAATGTTCTCAACGGTGGCAGTGTACAGAATATGATAAAACTAACGGAACAATAATGAAAGATTTTTGGGACGAAAGATACCGCCAGTCAGATTTTGTGTACGGAGATCAACCAAATATCTATTTTGCCGAAAAATTGGCTGAACTCACTCCCGGAAAAGCTCTTTTTCCTGCTGAAGGAGAGGGTAGGAATGCTGTTTATGCGGCAATTCAGGGTTTTGATGTTGAGGCTTTTGACCAAAGTGAAGAAGGCAAAAAGAAAGCGATGCAGCTTGCTGAAATAAACTCGGTGAAAATAAATTACACAACGGTTTCGGCAGATACAATAGGTTATAAAAAAGAAAGTTTTGACCTTTTAGTAATGGTTTTTGCCCATTTTCCTGAAATATTGAGGCGGGATTTGCACAGATGGTTTTCATCGCTTGTGAAGAAAGGTGGGGGAATTATTCTGGAAGGTTTCAGTAAAGAGCATTCTAAATTTCAAGACGAAAATCCAAATGCAGGCGGACCAAAACATTGGGAAATGCTTTATGATTTAGAAGAACTGAAAACTGATTTTTCCGATTTCGATTTTCAGGAAGCATATATTTCCGAAACCATACTGAGTGAAGGCGCTTATCACAAAGGAAAAGCTTCGGTTGTACGCTTTTTTGGTACAAAAAGATAAAGAAAAGTATGGATAATTTATTTAAAAACTGGAACTTTGTAAGGTTGCTTCGTCTGGCAATGGGAATTTTCCTTGTTGTAGAAGCCACACAATCTGGAATGTGGATTTTGGTGGCTGTCGGAATGGTTTTTGTTGTAATGCCACTATTCAATATCGGCTGTTGTGCTGCGGGAAACTGTTCTGTCCCAACAAGAAATTCAAAAAAAAATGGGGATAAGGTTGAATATGAAGAAATCAAATAAAATCTGAAAAATGAATAAATTTCAGGAACTAATCAGTCAGGAGAAACCCGTATTGGTAGATTTCTTTGCAGAATGGTGCGGTCCATGCAAAATGCAGGCGCCTATTCTTCAGGATCTCAAAAAGAATATTGGTGATGTAGCAAGCATTGTTAAAATTGACATCGACAAAAACCAGGCGGTTGCCTCGCAATTCGGAATCCGAAGTGTTCCTACTTTGATGATCTTGAAAAATGGAGAAGTAAAATGGAAATAATCCGGTGTTTTTCAGGCGGATGAACTGGAAAGATTAATCAAGCAAAACCTTTAAAATGTATAAAAACCTAATCGTTGTATTTTTTCTCATCGCAATTACAGGATGCGGAAAAGCTCAGAGTAACAAAAGCGAGAGCAGTCTTCCTGCCAAAGAATTTTCTAAAAAATTGGACCAGACCAAAGATGCACAATTGGTTGATGTAAGAACACCTGGAGAATTTCGTAACGGTCATCTTAAAAGTGCAATGAACATCGACTGGAATGCAGATGACTTCACAGAGAAAGCAAAAGCGCTCGATAAGGATAAACCTGTATTTGTGTATTGTATGAGCGGACCCAGAAGTACGGCCGCCGCTGCAAAACTTCAGGAAATCGGTTTTAAAAATGTATATGAAATGCAGGGAGGAATGATGAAGTGGAGGAACGCTGAGCTTCCGGAGATCAAAGCATCAACTGCTACAGGAATTAGTCTTGCCCAGTATAAGGAAATGTTGAAAAGCAATACTCCCGTTCTGGTGGATTTTTATGCAGAATGGTGCGCTCCCTGCAAAAAGATGGAGCCTTACCTTAAAAAGATGGCTGCTGAAATGCCGGATAAGGTGAAAATTTTAAGAATAGATGCAGATGCAAATACAGAACTCTGCAAAGAACTGAATGTTTCTGCACTACCGGTCCTGAAGCTGTATAAAAACGATAAATTAGTCTGGGATAATTTAGGTTTTGCAACAGAGCAGGAAGTGAAAAACAAGATTGCACAATAATGTATTTCATATAAATTCTGTTAATGTTTTTGACCTTAGTAATTAAAAATTTATATTTGCAGGAATGACTTATCAGAAATTAAATACCAATCATATAATGAAAAGCGTTATTGCAATGTTTTTCATTATATGTATTTTAATTTCTTCCTGCGCTGTAAAATACGGTATCAAAAACCTACTCAGTCTGCAGCCTTCCGCTAAAAGTCATACCTCCGCACCAAAGGAGAAATTTACCACCAACACAACCACGGCCTCTGTCTGCAACTTTTGCAAGGAAAGAGAAATTACCGCTAAAAATGATACCCATTTTTCAGTGGCGGAATTTCAGGAGCTTGCTGCATTTACATTCATTCTATTTGCAGGGGCATTTCTGTTTATAAATCTTAGAGAACATCCATTTTACAGTACTTCCAAAATTGGAATTACGGTTCCCATCTTCATACAATACCGCAAACTTATCATTTGATTTAAAATTTAATTGGTCTCTTCTTGTAGAGACTCAAACGATTGATTTTAAATTTTTATTAATCCTTATCGGAATCATTTCGGTAACTGTTAATCTTTCATACAATGATAAGAAAAAGTCTTTCAGTCCTTATTTTTGGGCTGATTACTCAGCAGTCTGTCCTTTATGCCCAGCAAGAATCACTTTTGGGTAAAATATGGACAGAAACACAAAAAAACTATTCAGGGATCCGTGTAGCCGAGTCTGCAATAGAATCTTCAGAATATAACGAAGAGACAGTAAAATCCAAGGCATTACCACAGGTAAAGCTTCAATATCAAAATACCTACGGAACATTAGAGGGAAGCAGTGGTGGTTTTTTCCCACAGTCCGGTTTTTTTAATGTTTCCGGAAACAGGAATTCGGGCTCCTCTTTATCCTCAAACAATTTCGGCTCAGCCATTGCGGAGTACGAGATCTACAACTTCGGGCGTCAGAGATCCGAGGAAAGATCAGCAAATGAGTTCACACAAAAGCTCAGGACAGATAAAGAATCCTATTTGCTGAGGCTCAAAAAATTGCTATCACAACGTTATCTTGACTATGTCTTTAATGGCGCCAAGCTCAGATGGGCAGAGAGAAACTCGACGAGGCTCGAAGAAATCCACAGTTCAAGCAAAGCCCTTTCGCGTGCCGGTCTCAAACCGGAAGCAGATTCTGTACTTACCTATTCATCGTACGTTCAGGCATTGGCAATGCAAGATAATTGGTTTGGAAAGCAGCAGGCAGCCACAGAAAAACTTAAGGAATTTTACATTGATAATTTTAAAGTAGAGGATTACCAGGTCAGTCATTTTCTTGACCCTGAAATAAATTCTTTTAACAGTGAGAAGGTTAATCCATCACATCCTTTTTTAAAGTCCATCCATCAGGAGTCCGAATACTATCAGACCAAAGCGGAAACAGAGAGAAGATCATCACTTCCGTCGCTTAAGATCTTGGGAGGTTATGCTTACAGAGGTTCAGGATCCGATCCATATGGCAATGTCTCAGGGAAATTTACCGATGGTTTCTCCAATTCTGCCAACAATGCTCTTGTTGGACTTGGATTGACGTGGAATATCAGCAGTCTTCATACGAACAGGCAAAAAGCCAATATGCTGTCAAAAGAAGCGGAACGTCTGGGTTATCTCGAAAACCAGTATCAGCTATCAATGCAGACTGAGATTAAAGCCCTTGAAAGCAGGATTGTAGAACAGCAAAAACAACTTAAGAAAGAAAGTGCTTCTGTGAAAGGCGCATCAGATGCCTACGAAATGTATGTAGCAAGATACAAGAGTGGTCTTATTACCCTCACTGAACTGTTACAGATCCGTCAGATTCTTGAAAATGCAGAAAAAAGTCAGATCGATGCCGCAAAAGAATTCTGGGAGCAGGTCATAGCAAAGGCTGAACTCACCGGCGATTTTGATTATTTATTTACCCAACTTTAAAATTTTAGAATGAATTTAATACGTTTTGCGCTCAGAAAGCCCATTGCCGTCATGGTCGTTTTCCTGTCGGTCATTGTGCTTTCGCTTACAGCTATAAAAAAAATAAAAGTAGATATTTTCCCGGAGGTAGAGTTGCCGTCAATGTATATTGCGATGCCTTACGGAGGGCTTTCACCTCAATATATGGATGGTTTTATGTCCAATGAATTTCAAAAAGTTTTACTCTTTGTGAATGGTGTCAAGAATATTGATTTCAAAAGTGTTCAGGGACTGACCTTAATGAAACTGACCTTTTATCCAGGCACCGATATGGCGCAGGCTGCAGGTGAGGTTTCCACGCAGGTTTCACGGGCAATGGGATTTTTACCACCCGGTGCAGTACCGCCTATGGTTGTGCGGTTTGACGGTAATTCACTCCCGGTCGGTCAACTTGTCTTTGAAAGTGACAATCACTCTGTAACAGAGCTTCAGACAATGGTCCTAACCAAAATCCGGCCGATGTTTGTTGAGATTCCCGGTATTACGGCTCCGGCACCTTTTGGGGGTAACATCCGTTCGATCGTTGTAAATATTGACCCGGCTGCAATGCAGAGTAACGGACTAAGTCCGGAAGAAATTACTTTGGCGATCACAAAAAGCAGCCATCCTTCGCCAGCAGGAAATATCAGAATGGGCGAAACGAATTATATGGCACCGATCAATTCCATAGCCAAAGATCCTGCGGAGTTTCTTAAAATCCCGATAAAGACCCAAGACGGTAGAACTCTTTACGTGGGTGATGTAGCCAATGTTCAGGATGGAGCTGACCAGACATCTGGATATGCATTGGTCAATGGGAAACGCTCTGTGTATCTCCCGGTGATCAAAAAATCAGATGCTTCAACACTGACAGCAGTTGAAAATCTAAAAAAAGCAATGCCAAAACTGAGAGATCAGCTTCCGGATGATGTGAAGGTGAGTTATGAATTTGACCAGTCAAAATATATTGAACGTTCCCTTTCAAATCTAATTCATGAAGGACTTTTGGGTGCACTTTTTACAGGACTGGTCATTATTCTTTTCCTTGGTGACCTTCGAGGTGCACTGATCGTGGTCTTTACAATTCCCATAGCAATATTAACAGCCGTCTGTGTGCTCTATTTTGCAGGATATACTATTAATATAATGACCTTGAGTGGGTTAGCCCTATCCATCGGAATTTTGGTAGATGAAGCTACGGTCACGATCGAGAATATCCACCAGCATATGGAAATGAGGAAAACCAAACCCAAAGCCATTCTTGATGCAGTACTTGAAATTTCCATTCCGAAGGTGCTGATATTATTATGTATTCTGGCCGTTCTTACGCCTGCCTTCATTATGACGGGCATTCCAAAAGATATGTTTCTTCCGCTTTCTTTTGCAGTTGCATTCGCAATGATAGCTTCCTTTCTGGCATCCCAGACCTTCGTTCCGATCCTGGCTAACTGGATGATGAAGAATAAGCATATTGAGAAGCATTATGTTAAAAACAGGAGTTTTTTCTATCGATTCAGAACGGGCTACAGTCACAAAATGAGAAAATGGTCGGGAAGGACTTTGGTATTGTTTTCGGCCTATATCATTTTCTCGGGCCTTTTAATATTTTTAATGATGCGCTCATTGGGAACCGATATTATGCCTCTTTCCAACAGCGGTGATTTTCAGATGAGAATTGATGCGCCACAGGGAAGCCGTCTGGAGAAAACTGAAAAGCTGGTGAAGGATATTCTCAAAGATATTGAAGGTATTTTGCCGGAAAATGCGGTCAGCATCAGTTCGGCCTATGTCGGTTTACATCCGGCAGCAACGCCGATCAATCCCATATTTCTTTTCACCAACGGAACACACCAGTCTGTTTTGCAGGTTTCTGTAAATAAGGAGATCTTTTCAGGGTCTATGGAAGATCTGAAAGAAAAGATCCGCAAGAAGATTGCTGAAAAGCATCCTGAAGCACAAATCAATTTTGAACCGATGGAACTTACCGAAAAAATTATTGGACAGGGATCGATGACCCCGATAGAAATCAAGGTAGGATCTCCGAATCTGAAACTGGCGGCATCTCACGCAAAAAAAATAGAGGAAAAGCTGAAAAGCAACGATTTCCTGCGAGACGTCCGCATTGCAGAGCCACTTCAATATCCGACGTTACAGATCAACGTAGACCGAAATCTCGCTGCGCAGTTCGGACTGACGATGCAGGATGTGACACGCAGTCTTGTGACCGCTACCTCTTCAACCCGCTACACCGACAAGAACCTCTGGGTCGACCCAAAATCAGGACTTGTCTTTCAGACACAGGTCCAGATTCCAGAAAGTATAATGAACTCTGAAGAGATCCTGAAATCACTTCCACTGAAAAAAGACAGCCCGAGACCCGTTCTTGAAGATATCGCTACAGTTAAAAAAACGACCGCACCTGCACAGGTCAACCGAAAGGGACCTATGAGATATGTAACAATTATCGGAAATGTGTACGGAAAAGACCTGGGCTCTGCTTCCAAAGCGGTAAAAAATGCCATCAGTGAGACCGGAAAACCTCCAAAAAGTGTTTCTGTCTGGACAGAAGGCACACTGCAGCTACTGGATGATACACTCGACAGTCTTGCAATGGGACTTTTGGCGGCAGTACTAGCGATATTCCTAATGCTTTCTGCTTATTATCAGTCATTTAAAGTACCTTTTGTTGTTCTTTCCGTGATTCCTTCCGTGATCGTGGGAAGTCTTGTTTTGATTTTCATTACCGGCAGTACGCTCAACCTCCAGTCATATATGGGGATGATTATGTCCATCGGTGTTTCGGTTTCAAATGCCGTATTACTTATCAATCAGGCAGAGTACTACCGTAAACATTACCATATCAGTGCGCTTCATTCTGCGAGAATGGCAGCGGCGTCCAGACTCCGCCCTGTACTGATGACCGCTTTGGCGATGCTTGCCGGGATGATTCCTATGGCAATCGGTATCGGGGAAGGTTCTGAGCAGGTTGCTCCACTTGGTAGAGCTGTTATCGGTGGTATCATCGCATCCACTCTTACCATTCTGCTTTTGGTTCCGCATTTTTTTGCAGCAGTAATGTCCAATGCAGGACATTCAAATCCTTCCTTGGATCCGGAAGATGAGGAAAGTAAATTTTTCGTACAATCTTAAATAATTAAAAAATAATGAAAATCATCAATAAAATAAAATACATCTTCATTCCGGTCGTTCTTTTGGGAATGGCTTCCTGCTCGGGCGAAAAGGAAAGTAAAAATGAAACAAAAAAAACAGTTCAGCCTGCTCGGTCTTTCGTGACCACAGAAATCAAGCTGATAAATCCCACTTATCAGATTTCCGTTCCAGGCGAACTGAAACCTTATGAATCGGTGCAGATCTTTGCGAAGGTTGCCGGATTTATCAAGAAAATTTATGTTGACAGAGGTTCAGTTGTGACCAAAGGTCAGCTTCTTGCAGTTCTGGAAGCACCAGAAATGAATCAGGATTACCTATCCGATAAATCTTCACAGCAGAAAACATACACCGACTATCTTTATGCTAAACAGGCTTTTGAGCGATTGCAGGACGCGGCCAGTACAAAAGGAGCTGTTGCCGACATAGAACTGGATAGGGCTAAAAGCATTATGCAGAGTTCCAAAGCAACATACGAGGCATCAAAAGCGGGCACCGGTAGGTCTTCACAGATGAATCAGTACCTTAGGATCACGGCACCTTTCAGTGGTGTGATAATGGATAGGAATCTGTCGGTAGGAGCCTTGGTTGGTCCCAATTCAGGAATGGCTCTTTTCAGTATTGCTCAGAAAAATAAGCTGAGACTGACGGTATCTCTTCCTGAAAAACATGCATCAAGTGTCAATGAGGGGATAGTGGCGCAATTTACGGTCAACTCTATCCCGGGAAAAAATTTTGAAGCGCATCTTTCAAGGAATTCCGGTGTTATCAGTCAGGAAAACCGTTCGATGACCCTTGAGTTTGACGTTCCAAATCCGGGCACTGTCTTAAAAGGGGGGGAATATGCACAGGTCCAGCTCAATCTGAAAAGAAGTGCACCTACATTTTTTGTACCCACGAAAAGTATTCTGCAGACTCAATCCGGAACCTTTGTGATGACCTTCAATGATAATACGGTAAGCAGAGTTGCTGTGAAAGAAGGAATCACCTACGAAAAAATGACCGAGGTCTTTGGTGCACTATTCGGCCATGACAAAGTTCTAGTAAAACCTTCCGAAGAAATTGAGGAAGGAAAGATATCAACCCCAAAAAAAAATAAATAATGATAACGACCTTAAAATTTAAAACACCTATTTTCATTCTTATGATGACCCTGTTTTCTTTTTCTTTGAGTGCGATGCAATCAAGAGTTGAGAATCAGGATGGGCCCATCCCACAAAATAATGTAAATGATAATGAGGATATCATCTTAATCGATGAGAACGGAAAGAAAATTGCTTTGAGTGAACTGAAAGGGAAGGTGGTCTTTGTAAATTTCTGGGCCACATGGTGCAGGCCTTGTGTCGAAGAAATGCCGAGCATCAGAGACCTGAAAGACAAATTCAAGGGAAATGACAATATCGTTTTTGTCCTTCTCAATGTGGAAGCCAACCTGACAAAGTCTAAGAAATTTATGAAGGATAAAAACTACGATCTTCCGGTGTATGTAGCAGCAGACACTATTCCTTCGCAGTACTTTCAGGGAGCAATTCCGACGACTTTGATCTTTAATAAAAAAGGAGAACTCGAAGCACAGATGCAGGGAGGGCAAGATTTTGACCGACCTGAGATTTATGAAGCGCTGAAAAAGTTAACCGGACAATAATTTATTAAAATAAGAACAATGGAAAAATTTAAAATATGGCTTCGGAAGAACTGGAGTACGGCACTTTTGGTGTCAATATTCATCGTGTTGCTTGTGAGTCCCGATGCAAAAGCCTGGCTGATGCGCCAGATCATCTCTACCGGTCTTATGAACTCAAAGATTGAAGAAAAGGAAACAGAGCCGGCCGTTGAGTCGACTCCTTTGTCCAGTACTGAAAACTTCAGTGTCAGAAATGATAAAGGTGAGATCATCAATACTTCTGACCTCAAGGGAAAAGTGGTATTTATTAACTTCTGGGCGTCCTGGTGCCCGCCTTGCCGTGCGGAATTCCCTTCGATTCAGACATTCTACGACCGATTTAAATCCAATAAAGATCTTGTTTTTCTTACAGTCAATCTGGATGAGCAGACCGCCTTGGGTAAGATGTATCTTGAAAAAGAACAATTCACTGTTCCGTTTTTAGTTGCAGAAGGTTCGATTCCAACTGCTTTTTTTAATGGTTCACTTCCTACGACCGTCGTTTTGGACAGATCAGGAAAAATTAGGATGCATCATGCGGGAATGGCAGACTACAGCAAAGAATCATTCTATCAAGAAATCAATCAACTTTTAAATGAAAAATAATGAAAAACTTAATTAAGATATTGACCTTCTCAGTTTTCCTGACAGGGTTTATGGGTTTTGCGCAAAAGGCAACAGTTTACGAACCTGCAAAATCTATTAATAAGGAGTACAAGGCTTTGTATGTGATCAATGAAGGTGATGACCAGAAAATCAGAGTCATTATCAGAAATATCAATAACGCGATGGAAGATCCCAGGCTGAAAGGCAAACTGAAGGTCGAACTGCTGGCCTTTGGGGGCGGAGTGGAAATGTTCAGAAAGAAAAACCCCTACGGGGAACTTCTTACAGGTCTGCAAGATAAGGGGGTAGTGATGGTACAGTGCGAAAATACCCTTCGTGAAAAAAAGATCGAAAAGTCCGAATTATTTGAGTTTGTAAATTACACCCCCAGCGGAAACGGGGAAATGATTTTGAGACAGGATGAAGGATGGGCAATAGTTAAACCCTAAAATTGGAAATTATGAAATTATCAATAGGATTCATCAACGATGTGCACGGCTATATGGAACCCCATCCAGAGCTGTTTTATGACTATCAGAAAGAATATGTTAAAAGTGCAGGAGGTTATGCCAGAATTCAGACCATCTTCAAAAAGATCAGGGCAGAAAATCCGAACGCATTGCTCTTTGACGGAGGGGATACGTTTCACGGAACAGTTCCGGTGGTACAGTCGAAAGGAGAGGTCTTGATTCCCATACTTAACCAACTTGGATTTGATGCAATGGTAGGACACTGGGACTTTGCCTATACACCAAGACATCTGTTAAAACTGGAAAGCCAGCTCAATTATCCCGTCTTGGGCTGCAATGTTTTTGATGAGCAGGGAAAACGATTTCTACTACCTTACAAAATATCTGAAATTGGAGGACTCAAAATTGGTATAATCGGGATCTGTTCCAATATTATCGATAAGACAATGCCGGAGAAGTTCAGTGAAGGCATAACGGTGACCGATGGAATTGAAGAGACGAATCAATGCGTCAGAGAATTAAGAGAGGATGCTGTGGACATTATTATTCTTTTGTCGCACAATGGTTATCCGCAAGATATCGAACTGCTCAAAAAAGTGGAAGGAATCGATATTTGTCTCAGTGCACACACCCATAACAGGATGTACGAAGCAGAAAAAGCAGGAAACTGCATTATCATCCAATGTGGCTGCCACGGATCATTTGTAGGAAATCTAAAGCTTGATGTCGAAAATGGAATGATTACACATTTTGATTACAAGATCATTGAAACTGACGACAGTATTGATGAAGATGTAGAAGTTAAAGATCTGGTGGAAAAAAGTCTACAGTCTTTTGCTGAAATGAAAAGTACAGTATTGGGGACGACAGAACATATTTTGCACCGCTATTCCACGCTGTCTTCTACTATGGATGACTTTCTTCTGTCTGCCGTCAATTTTGCGACGGACGTTGAGATCTCCTTTTCCAACGGATGGCGCTATGGTGCACCTATAAATGTCGGAAATATTACCCTCTGGGACTTATACAAAATCGTGCCGATGAATCCGCCTATTTCCACCACAGAGCTTACTGGAAAAGAGATCTTTGAAATGTTAGAAGAAAATCTGGAGCGGACCTTTTCCGCAGAGCCGATGAAACAAATGGGAGGTTATGTTAAGCGTTGCAACGGATTGAGAATTTTGATGCGCATTGAAAATCCGCCGGGTTACAGAATTCAGGAAATCTATTTTCAGGGAAGACATTTACAAAAAGACAAGGTTTACAAAGTTGCTTTCCTCACCGAGCAGGATGTTCCAAAGAAATATGGGAAAAACCGCACAGAGACAGGATCTAATGCCATAACAGCAATGACATATTATCTTGAGAATAATTTTCACATTGAAAGATCTGAAGATTCTTTTCTTTTGGTCTGAAATAAAGGCAGAAGATCCGAAGATCCTCTGCCTTTTATTTTATGTGCTGGGCAATTACGATGATTGAATGTTGCTATAAGATCAGGCTGTTGATAAAGTTTTCCAGATTAGTAAATCCTGTTAGAGTGATGACTGATCCGTCTGCGGCATCATTCAAGTTCAGTCTGTTTTATTATTAATATAATCTAAAAATATTTGTAAAAATAAAGTAGGTTTTATATCGTAGGAAATCTGTGAGATATTAATCGTTCAAATTGAAATTTTCCACAATATTTTTTTAAGAGATAAACTACAACGAGTCTCTAGTAATAAACTTCCTATAAAAATCATTGAACTCAAAAATATTATATGTAAAAAATTCGTGTAAGTATTGCTCTACCCTTTCAATTTTTGTCATTGGCTTGTAAGTTTATTTATAGATTTAGATTACCAATCCATATTTGCTGAGTTATCAAATATTCCCTGCAAATGATCACAAAATTTTTCCATAATATCATTATCGTGCATTGCAGATTCATACATCCCATTGCTTGCATAAGGTAATATTGTGATCAAACCTTGCCCTTGGGTATATGTGAGTGCAGGTTTTAAATTGCTGCTATTCATATCAGAGATAAAAGATTCTATCAAACATATAACTTCATTATCTTTAAATTCCAGTGTGCCTTGAAAAGATAACCTATTTTTAGTCTTATTAAAGTTCATCATTACTGGTACAGCACCGGCTCCGGAATGAAAGTGGAATGCATTGCCGTCTTTTCCAAATGCACCGTGAGCAACAAAGTTCCTTACCTGATTCCTTATCATCAGTAATTCAATATAATATTCCTTTAACATATCGTCAGATATGACAGTATTGAATTTAGTTTTCCATTCGGCATCGATTAATTTTGTGACTTCTTCCCCTGTTTTTATTTTTTGTGTAAGGATAGCAAGATGAATAAATAGATGTTCTGTCCAGCTAAAAAATGATTCAATAGTTGAAATTGCTAACCATTTTGTGCTTTGCCGTATCTTGTAGTAATTTTTGGAACCTAGAACAAAAGTGCCATCAATAGAAATCCTTTCTTTAGATAATTTTTCTAGTTTCTTATTTTCTGATTTATATAGATTTAGAAAATAGTTAAATCGTTCAAATAAATATCCATTATTATTTACAATATTTATTTCGGAACTCTTGATAGCCTCTGCTGCCAAGTGGTTAAAATATGGTCTTGAAGATTTTATCGCACCGTTAATTTTCTTAGTAATTATTTTCGCATCTTCTTCATCTTCCTTATTTTGAATAAAAACCCCAACTCCCATTTTCCTGTGTTCAATCAGAAATGCTTTACCATTAAAATCAATTGGAATAGACCAAGCCAGCTTTTCAGATCTTCCTGTGTCTTTGAAACCTAATAAATTTACAAATAGAAAATAAACTAAGTAGTAATCCTGTATCTCCCTTCCTGCATCACTTCTTTCAGCAAAAAATAATAGTTTTTCGTTTGCTTTTGTATTATCATCGACTTGCTTTATTGGAAATAATATTTTCAGGGCATTTTCTTTGTATTTTTCAATATTCATATTCTATTTTTATGCAGGTAGTTGGGTTTTCATTTTCCGGCTTTAAGCATCTTCAATGATTTAGATAAAATAATTTTAAACTATTTTAATGTGTTTTTTATATAATAAATCTAATGTATCTAAGTTCAAAATTCGAATTAATTCTTATCGATTCAACTGGCGCATTAAGATATTTGGCTAGGACTGTCTTTAATCCATTTTCATTATACCCATCAATATAATACTTCGATATTTCTTTTTTAATATCATTTCCGTTAAAGATTATTGATTCGATCACCTGGACTATTCTATCTCCAAAACCATCGTTTGTTGTTTTTTGGCTGCATTTAATTTCAATATTTATTGTCTGCGAATTTGGTAAAAATAATACAGAGTAATCCTGTTGAATTAAAATACCATTTATGAAATCGAATGATTGATTGAATGCTGGATTATCTCTTAATTTAAAAATTTCTTCTCTATAATTTCCTTTAAAATTATTAAATCTGAATTCACCTTTGCTGTCGTAATACATTTCAAATAGAATTCCATTTAGAATATGATTCTCGGAGTTTATTTGAAAATCTAGTAGTGACCTATTAAGATTTTCAAAAAATGTCATAGCGGAATTTGCCCCACCAATAGCGCATTGTAATAAATTTCTTCCTAAAATGAACATTTGGTCCTTATCTAATTGACTTACTGGTATTGTTATTAAATAATCAATTGCAGGATTTTGTTTGTACCAATTGTAGGTCTTTAGTTCTTTAATTTTTTTGTAAAATTCTGAATCTTCATAATAATTTTCATCTTTCAAAACATTCGGATTATAAGGTAGGCTTAAAATATTTAGCTTTTGATGTTTGTAAAAGTAAAAATCACCAATTAATGAGGTGTGTTCCCAAGTTGTTTGTCTTCCTCCTGACAATGCAAAAACTGTCTTTCTTACAGATTTAAATAGATCTTCGACAGCTATCCTTTCGGACGAGAGGTGCTTTATTAGTGAGCCCGTATAAATACTATTATTCTCATATCCGACATCTAAAGCACCTTCATTTGGAGATGTTGAAAATGCTATTAGTGATCCTTTAGGAGCTATAATTGGACTAAATCCAAGTGCAGTCCCGCGACCAAATGATCTTCTGCAAGCATCTAATATCACTATGTTTAATTTAGTAGGATTTTGCCTGTATATGTCAAATAAATCATTTAAAGTAATACAATTTTGTTTTGCCACATATTTATTTTCAGGAGGAATTTGCGAATCGATACTCGCCAAAAAATTCTCTCCATCTACTTCGAATCCGTGACCTGCAAAATAAAAAATAGATGCATCAAAATCTTTTAGTAAGTCGCTATATTCTTGTAAAATTTCAACTATGTTTTTTTGATCGATATTTAGATATAATTTTACCTCATAATTGTAATCTTTAAAGATTCCAGCAATTTGATTTGCATCATTTTCTCCGTTAGTTAATTCATTTCCTTTAAAGTAGTTGTTATTGCCAATTATAATTGCTAATGTTTTCATATATCTAAGTCGATTTTGGATGTTTTTAAAATATTCGTTGATAAAATGTAGAAAATTAGAATTTTGCAAGCTATTCTGATTACCTAAAAGGATATCCTTTAAACAATCAACTTGTGTTTTTCGATATTGATATTCTCCATCACTTTAGACCTCAATATACAAAAGATATTGTTAGAAAATTACGGTTTCCTCTCAATATGAAAAAAGTTTGTCGCGACAATAACGCAACCAGAATATTTAAATTTGGCAAAATAAAAGAATTGTGTTTTACTAATATGCAAGGTAACACACAGTAATAATATGAGCCGGTCTTATTCTTCTAATAAACCTGAATTTTTGGTAAGAAAAACTTTTATAATTTCATCTGAATTAAAATTATCAGAATTGTGTGTTTCCTGATTGTTGTTACTCCCTTCCCTTGAAAGATTTTCATCAAAAGTTAAATTGAGTTTTGAAGTCTTTCCCTTAGTCATAACATTTGAAGATAGATCTAACTTTTCATAATACTTTGCAATTCCTTGTGGCTGTGTTTCAGCGAAAATTAATGGTGGGCAAAGTGAATAAATTAATTCTTCACCCTGAAGTAAAACTTCATCTTCTTTATGGCAAGGTATGTAAAACTGAATGTACGAATCTTGGTAATAAAGTTTAATCCAGTGAGAAGGCAATTTACTTTCTAAATTTCTTTTTTTGAAAATTAATACATAGGGAAATTTTACATTAAAACCAGATGCCCCCCTATGAATCTGTTTGGCATGCTGTACAAAATAAGCCTCATTGTTATTTCTCATCAGAAAATCAAAACAGAATTTATAGTTGTCTACTTCAACATCAGGAATTACAGTCAAGGCAATTTTCAGTAAACATTTAAAAATGTTAATCGGTATATAAGGATTATGTATAACGTTAAATTCTATAATACCTCCATCTAATTTTTTTTAATTACCCCTTGTTTATTTGATTCTATATCAATGCCATGAAAACCATTAAAACTATTTTTTTTAGCTACAATATTACCATCGTATGATTTAAATGTTGGAGGAGTTTGTGCTCCTAAGGCATTAACACTTCTATTCAAACCTAAAAAATTTGCCATATCACTTTCGAAACCTGAGAAATGATTGTTACACTTATCACATTCGTAATCTGACACCCCAGAATTATTTCCAAATAATCTTGAAATAATGTGAGGCTTGCTTTTAAAGGTTGTTGCATCGGACTTTTTACCACAGAAGCGACAGATTCTTTCTGATATTTTTTTTAGAGGACGCCTTTGATTATTTATTGGAGGAGTATACATACTTTTTAATTGATAATCCTTATCAAAAGCTTTTAGATGCTCAATATTTCCAGAGTATGTATATATGTTCATTAGTTATCCGTATTATTTTTCATTAACTTTAAATAACTTCGATTTTTACTACCTCACTACTAACCACTTTTGTATTTGTATCATTCATCTTCTGTCTAATTGTAACTTTAATTTTATCATTCTTAGGAGTAGGAAAATTCATTAAATCTGAAATATTTTTAAAATCAAAGGCTTTACAAAGTAATGTTATATGACGAGTAGAATATTTATGTCGCTGTGTTAATGACTCCACATTACTAACAAAACTTTTGGCCAAACCCATTTTTAGGCTAAGCTGATCTTTGCTTAGTTTTTTTGCTTTGCGAATGTTTCTTACGTGATTAATAAAATCCAAATCGAATTGTGTTGTTTCTAAATAAGTAATTTGTTCCATATATTTTTAAAAAAAATAACCCAATATGTTGGGTGTTAAATAAGTATTTATTATTTTTGCTTTAGCGAATAAATCATTAACCTTCAACAAGGTAAAATGAACGATGTATCTCGAATCAAAAAGACCAATTTTCCATCGAGAACCTCGTGAAATCGCTCCATGTCTAAAAGTTTCTTACTTTTGTATACGGCATGCGAGCGGTTCTCACGTATACTTTAGGTGGAAACTTTAATCTTCGGTTTAAAGTGGGTTGGTCGCCCTGATTCTAGAGTGTGAGACCGCCGCATGCTATTTTTGCGTATAATTCTCATATCTAAAAGCATCGTTCCATATATAAAAATAATATTTATGAGGACGACATTTTCAACCATTCTTCTAATTTGCCCACCGGAGTAGTCCGCCAGCATAACAGAAAAAAAATACGGCTTTATGCCAGTTTTGCTTGCAAAATGCTGGATTGGTATTACCTGGCTATTATCGACAAACTCCGAAATTCCTTTAAAAGTAAAAGGAAAGCCAGACTACAATTTAATCTCGCACATTAAAAGTACTCGCTTTCTTTTGATATTCCAAATTATTTTCAGAACGAAGGGAATTTAATACTGAAGACAAAAAAATTCAACGGTCTGAATAATGCAGATGGTTACGGCTGTTTTTAGATTTCAATAGAATGTTTTCTTATTAGAAATGACACTTTACAATGAGTAAACTCATTGCGGCTTTACAGCTTACACGGGACACAATTTCATTCATATTATTTCAAGATGTGCTTGGGAAGGAGGTTTTGATATGTCCTTACTGAAGCTTCCTCCCAAGCATCATCAAGTAGATACGCTGAAAACATATTCAAGAAACAGAAAGTAGAATGTAACCATAGAAAAACAAAAGCCCTTTCCACAAAAGTTGACCGCTAGCGTAGGAAAGAGCAAAGTCTAACGAATTAAACCTATTCAAAAGTATGAAAAAAAACTTTTGCAGCCTAAGTCATCTTCAATTGGCTTTTGGCTTCACCTTGCTCGTCTCCGGCGTAGCAATAGGGCAGATGCGCACCATTACAGGCACTGTCTCGGAAAATAACCAGCCAGTCAAAGGAGTTTCCGTATTCCAGGAGGGTAGTGAAGAAGTGGCTGTGACCAATGCAGCAGGCGTTTACCGTGTTCAGGTATCGGGAGAGAACCCCGTAATTATTTACCGCCATCCGGACTATCCCGAACGAAAAATCACTTTAGGCAGTAGGATAAACGTCAATATCTCATTAGGTAAAGAAAAAGAGATAGAGGAAGTCGTTCTCAACGCAGGGTATTATAAAGTCAAAGACAAAGAAAGAACAGGAAGCATTGCCAAAGTCTCTTCAAAAGACATCGAAAACCAACCTGTTATCAATGTGCTTTCCGCTGCACAGGGTAGAATGTCGGGCGTGAGCATTACCCAAAATTCAGGAGTTCCGGGCGGAGGATTTGATATTCAGATCAGAGGGAAGAACAGCATCCGAAGAGAAGGAAATGAACCATTGTATATTATTGATGGTGTTCCAATTCTTTCAGAAACTCCCTCGTTGTACAGTGCTGCAATTTTACCGTATGCATCCATCAATCCGTTAAACTCGATTAATCCAAATGATATTGAAAGCTTTGAGGTGTTGAAGGACGCCGATGCCACGGCAATCTACGGATCAAGAGGTGCCAACGGAGTGATTATTGTGACGACCAAAAAAGGCAGAAAAGGAAGAACCGATCTTAAGATCAATACCTCTTATTCGCTCAGTACGGTAGCCAATCAATTGAAGCTGCTGAACACTGACGAGTATATCAAGATTAGAAGAGAAGCATTTCAGAATGACGGCATCACCACAATTCCTGCGGCAGCGTATGATTTCAACGGAGTGTGGGATCAGACCCGAAACACAGACTGGCAGAAAGAACTTATAGGCAATACGGCAGAAGCTTCGGTCGTCCAGCTTTCTTTAAGCGGAGGTTCTGAAAACACCTCTTATTTGATCAGCTACGGACATAACGAACAAACTACAGTATTTCCTGCCGATTTCAGATACAAAACCAATAATCTAACAGGAAATTTCAGTTACAGAACACCTGATAAAAAACTGGAAGTCAATCTCAGCAATACCTTTTCATTTCAGGACAATAATGTCCTGAATGATGATTTGACGAAGAGAAGCTTTACTTTGAGTCCGAATGCTCCGTCACTCTACAATCCGGATGGTTCATTGAATTGGGAAAACAATACGTTTACGAATCCTTTGGGTGTTTTTCAAAGTGAATATCTCAATTCGAGCAACTTTATTAATAGCGGAGCGCAGATTTCGTACCGCTTATTTCCGTTCGTCACCTTAAAATTCAACGGAGGTTTAACGTATCAGAATTTTGAAGAGTTTTCACTCAAGCCCCACACGATGTACAATCCCTCATCAGGATTGACGAGCGCAAGTTCCACATCTTTTAAAAACAATTCTTCTACATTTTCTTATATTCTGGAACCGCAATTGGTTGCCAATCAAAGCTGGGGAAACCACAGCCTCGAAATGTTGTTGGGAACAACCTTACAGCAGTCTGAAACCAATCAGGGTTCTATACAGGGCTATGGCTTTGAGAGCAATGCCTTGATTCAGAATTTGGGAGCAGCTAAAACAAAAGTCATCAGCGACCAGGTCAGAAATCAGTATTACTACAATGCTGCGTTTGCAAGAATCAATTATCAATTCATGAAAAGATACATTGTCAACCTTACCGGAAGACGGGACGGTTCAAGCCGTTTTGGTCCCGACAATCGTTTCGGAAACTTTGGAGCGGTAGGTGCAGCATGGCTTATTTCAGAAGAAAGCTGGATGAAAAATGTTCGATGGCTGAGCTTTGCGAAAATCAGAGGAAGTGTCGGAACTTCCGGAAATGACAGGATCGGAGATTATCAGTATCTCAATACCTATACAATCTCATCCAACATCTACAACAACATCACAGCTCTGAATCCTTCAAGACTTTATAATCCCAATTTCAGCTGGGAGAAAACATTAAAGAAAGAAATAGCACTGGAATTATCATTTCTGAAAAGCAGAATTAATTTTTCAGCAGCATATTACAACAATACATCATCCAATCAATTGGTGGGTATTCCACTGCCTGCTACGACAGGATTTGCTACGATACAGTCCAATCTTCCTGCAAAGGTTCAGAATACAGGTTGGGAGTTTGAGGCATCAATGCAGGTTTTGAGACAAAGCAAGTTTAAATACGACACGTCATTCAATCTTTCTGTACCACAGAGTAAATTATTGGAGTTTCCGAATCTGGAAGGATCAACGTATGCCAATCAATATGTTTTAGGATATCCGATGTCACTCGTCAAAGTCTATCAGTTTGAAGGGGTAAATCCTTCCACCGGTTTATACCAATTTACCGACTTTGACGGAGACGGAAAGATTAATTCTCCCAATGACAATAAAGTGATTGAAAGAATAGGCGTGAGATTTTTCGGAGGCTGGTCAAGTAATTTCCGTTACGGACAATGGTCGGCATCATTTCTTTGGCAATTTGTAAAGCAGAGAAACTGGAATTACAACCGTCAGATGCTGGTGCCGGGATCAATGAACAATCAGCCTGTGGAAGTCTTGGATGTTTGGTCTCCTTCAAATCCTTCTGGAATGTATATGCCGTACAGTTCGGGAGCCAATGCTCAAAAGAATGCTTCACACGTTTTATTCCAGAATTCTACTGCTGCGATTGGTGATGCATCATTCATCAGACTGAAAAATGTACAGCTTAATTACAGCATTCCCGTTCAGAAATTCGGAATCAGAGAAGCAATGATTTATGTGCAGGGACAAAACCTCTTGACCTTTACAAAATATTTCGGTGTCGATCCTGAATTTGTACTGACCGGATATTTACCGCCACTGAAGACCTATTCAATGGGCTTTCAGTTGACTTTTTAAAAAGGGTTAAGCTTTTAGTATTTCAAAATTGAATCCATATTATAAAAAAAGTTTTTATAAGAATTAAGAATAAATCTTTAGCTAATGTAAGACTTATCCTTAAAGAATTTGAGACTTTATGAATGGATGTTTTCCATTGCGAAAATTGAAAATCAGATGATGTGAAATTTTCACATTCTAAGCATTGAATAAAAATTAAATCTTTAAAAAATTGAAAAAATGAAAATAAGAATAGAACATACTATTGTGGCAGCTATAATATCCGCCGTACTGACTACCGTTATTTCCTGTGAAAAATTCGTAGAAACTGATTTTCCCAATAACCAGCTTCCGACAGAAGTCGTTTTTGAAGACGAGCAAACCGCTGAAGCGGCATTGGCAGGACTGTATGCAGGACTTTGGACGAACTCGCTTATTTCGGGAGGTATTGATGGAATGGGTGCATTGATGGGAACGTATACAGACGACCTGACCTGTGTGTACACATCAGGATCAAACGGTATTTTGGATATTGCTAACAATCAGCAGGTTGCTACTAATACCGTAGTAACGACGGCTTGGACGAATGCTTACGGGCAGATTTATGCTGCCAACAGCATCATAGAAGGCGTTACGAATTCAAAATCGTTAAGTCAGGCATCCAAAGACCGAATCAAAGGTGAAGCATTATTGGTTCGATCCATTATTTACTTTAATCTCTATCAGATTTTTGGAGAAATAGCTTACACAGAAACTACGAACTATTTTATAAATAGCCACTTGGGGAGAATGAATAAAGATCAGTTCCTCATAAAACTGGAAACCGATTTGTCTGAGGCGGTCAATCTTTTACCATCCGCTTACAGAAATGCAGAAAGAATCTATCCCAACAAATTTGCGGGATATATGGCATTGGCAAAAATGAAGATTCTGTTGAAGAAATGGGCGGAAGCAGAAGTGCTTTGCAGTACGATATTGCAATCATCACAATATACATTTCAAACAGATCCTTCCAAAGTATTTCAGAAAAGCGGCACGCATATCATTTGGCAGTTGAAGCCCAAAAATACGAATGATGCTACGAAAGAGGCATCACTGTACAACTTTACGGGAGCACCTTTATCGTTTGTCCTCAATTTGAATCTCATCAATACCTTTTCTGTGGGAGATTTGCGGAGACAGTATTATATAACGGCAGTTCCTTTTAACCAGCAGATCAATTACCGCTCTTCAAAATATAAAAACCTTGCGGTCAATAATCCTAATGAATATTCAATAATCTATCGTTTGGATGAAGTCAATTTCATGATGGCAGAGAGCCTGATCGAGCAAAATAAAGCAGGAGAAGCCGTTTTGTATATCAACCGTTCCCGCCAACGGGCAGGATTACCGGCTCTTAGCACCTCATTATCCGTTTCGTCGGCAACCACAGAATTGAGAGAGGAAAAGCGCAGGGAATTTTTTGTGGAACACGGCATCCGTTTTTTTGATCTGAAAAGATGGGGACTGCTTGACCAGTTGATTCCGGTAAAACCTAATTGGAAAAACTACCATGCCCAATGGCCGCTTCCGCAGAAAGAACTGCTTCTCAATCCAAATCTTAATCCACAAAATACAGGATATTGATAATGAACAGAAGTTCGAAGAATTGGAAGAATAGGGAAGACATACCTGAAAATAATAAGACGATGAAAACGATTCGAAAAATAGGGCTCCTCATTGTGTTTACTTTTCTGTTGTTGCCGTTACAATTCAACGGACAACATGATGACCTGAAAAAATTGGAAGCATTGGCAGAAAAAGCCGAAGTCCCGGATTTTCTGAAAATGTCAGAAGATGGAGAATGGGTAAGCTGGTTGATGAAATATGAAAGTAAATCGCCGATGTACATTTTACAAAATGTACATGATAAGACTCAAAAGTTTGAAAGAAAATCAATCAGGACTTCATTTTTTATGGGCAGTGAAAAATTTGCCTTTTTGAGTGGTGACCGATTAGAACTGATTAGTTTGGCAACTCAAACTATTGAAACAAAAAATCATATAAAGACGATTGATCAGATGAAACCGCAATCTTTATTTTTGATTCATTATGATGAGCATCAGAATAACAGACTGGAAATCTATGGTAAGAACGGAAAACAGCTGCAGTCGATTGATCAAGTCGTACGATTTCTTAAGGTTGACAATGAATTGATTCTATGGACGAAAAACGATTCTAAAGCACAAGAAATTAAAGTTTGGAAGATTGAAGGGAGCAATAAAAAACTGATTGCAAGTACTTCAGAAGAAGTCTTGAAAGTTTGGAAAGGCACTGCTACGGAAGGAGGATATACAGTCTTTGGTAAAGACAAGCATGAATATACATTAAAGCACTATGTTGATGGTTTGCCGATTCCGCGAAACCTTGATTGGCTAAGTGCCAACGTAGCTAAGATTTTAACGAAGGGAACATTAGTAGAGCTTACAGGCAGAGCAAGTGCGAGTGCGTGGATTGGAAAAGATGGAGAAATAAAATCGGGGTTGAATTTCCATACTTCTAACATCAAAGTACACGGAGGCGGAAAAAAGTCTGACACAGAAGAACAACCAGCTTCACAGCCACAGAAATCCAATGCTTTTGCGGAAGATACGGACGATGATTTACCATTCTAAAAGCATTCAAAATATGGAAGCACAATATAACTTTCAAATGAAGCCGAAAAGTGATAAGAATGATTGGGAAAAGGTGGAAATCTTTTCCCAATTCTATTGCGAGAGAACGACAGCAATACGGTATGCAAAAAGTCTTTCAAGAAAATTCAAATCAGAAATCCGCCTTACAGAGGGAAAAGAACCTTTCAAAACAAGCGGAACATACATTTACGAAAACAACAATTATACAACAAATATTATGGCAAATTGGTGCAACAATAAAGTAACATTCACAGGAAATCGAGAGGTTTTGGACAAAGTCTCGAATGTATTTCAAGAAATGATAGAAAAGGAAACTAAGGGAAATATTGGGCAACTGCCCGATTTTGTCAAGAGCAAAAACGGTTACTTCTGTGAAATTTATCGAAGTGAAACAGATGAATGTTCTTTCCATTATGAGACAAGATGGAGCCCAAATATCGAAGCATTATGGATTGTTGCAAATCATTACGATGTCGGATTTGTATTGGATTACGAAGAATCTGGCTGTATGGTTTTTGGCAAGACCATATGCGAAAACCAAATCTTACAGGATTATTTTCTCAATCAATGTGACTTTCAAGACTTCATCTACAATGTAGATACAGATTGTTACGAATTCGAAGGTGAAAATTACGATTACAAAGAGGAGATTATGAGAATCCTATTAGACAGGAAAATAAATAATAACAAACAAAAAATTGCATAAATGAAAACATCACTTCAACAAACAGAATATTTACTGATAAAATCAATGACCAACAGTGAATGGGATAATGGCGATTTTGCCATTATCCACATTACGGGAGAATGGAAAGAAATCCAAAAGAAAAGGCTCGAAGCCGTAAAGCCTTTGGAAAATGACTATGATTTAAAATGGCTGAATTATGCCGATACCAATGTAGAGTTTTTCAAATTTTCGGAAGAAAATTATCCCTAAGTTGAAGAATGGCTTTCGGAGAGAAGCAGGATTTTTATCGAATTGGAAAAAGAGGATTTGAAAAAAATTTTTGCAACCCGAAAATAATCTGAATTGCTACCAAATGCAAGTCTATAAAAACGGAAATGCCATTTACAACGCTTTTGGAAAACAGACAGGCGAAGAATTTTGGACAGAAGAATTTTCATTATATCAATTAACTCAACAACAATGAGAGTAACAGACTTAAACGGTTGCAAGATTAAAGTAACCAATCTTGATGAAGCTATCCAAATTACAGCAGAGTAAGGAATATGAACATACAAACAAAGAATTTTCAGAATTAGATAAAAGACTGAGAAGGTTTTGGAAAGATATGTACGGAAAACTACTAAAATCAAAACAATATGAGCAATCTCGCAGACAAAACGGAGTATAAAGCATTGAACATTATTGCCAAAATGGTAAAACAATATGAAAAATTACACTATTTGGATATGACCAAAGAAGATGATTGGAATGCCACAAACGCAAGAAACCTATTACAGAGCATTATTCAAAATAATGAATATAAAATTAATTATAACAGAAATAGTAAAAAATCAATTTTAAAAACAAAATTATGCAAACCAATTTTTTCAGACAGATAGGCAAACTCAATCTTACAGGAGATTTGCAAATCACACTCCGACAAGGGGCAGAAAACAGTTTCGTTCTTTCCGTATTGCTCAACAATGAGCAATGCGGAGACGAGGCAAGGAAAACGATTCCGCCACTCAATTTAAGGGGGACAGCGGAAGAATTGGACAACGGATTTTTTGAAAGTATTTCGACACCATTGCAGACCGCATCGGGCTTAATGGTAGATATGGAAAGTTTTATGAAACAGGTCGAAGAAGCCAAGAAGAAATCGGCAATGGAAAAGGAGAAATCCGACAAGGAGAAAAAAGAAAAGGAAGGCAAAGATAAAAAGTACAAAGAAGCCTTGCAAAAAGCCGAAGAACTCGAAAAAGACGGCAAATACAAAGAAGCGTGGTCAGCTCTTCCAAAAGTATCGGAATTTCCCGATTATGCTGAAATCATCCGCAAAAAGCAGGATGAATATGAGAAACATTTTGCACCAAGCCTATTCTCTGAAACGACCAATGAAAATGTTGAATCTTAAAAATATTATAAATGTTACTTGCAACCCTATTAGACCGAGTTTTTATACTCAAAGATAACGGACAGGAAATACGTTTACCTGACCCTGAACCAAAATGGAGCGTAGAATCAGTAATGAACTTTTACGCCAACACGTACCCGATACTGACCACTTCAAAAATTTCAGCACCGAAAATCAAGGATGATGCTGTTGAATATCAATTTGAAAGTGTGATGGGAACAAAAGGATAATAAATAGTTGATGGTTTTTGGTTGACAGTTGATAGAATTACAATCTAAAAGCTAACAACCATCAACCATAAACTGACAAACAAAAATAAAATGAATGCAACGAAAAACCATATCGGGGACAATTCAACCTCCCGAAGAAAAAAAACAAAGGCAACTTCACTTACAATTGAGGGAATACGCACAATGGATGCATCAGATAAAAGACAGTTCGGAAGTTCAGAAAGACCAACGGAAATCCGTTCCAATCTCCCAACTTCCAATGCTTTTCTGAGAACCTGCTTTATGCCGAAATTAAAGGAGAATGAAATAACAATAACACAGGGCAAACGTAAGTCTGCTAAAACAGAAAGGGATTTTTATAAGTCCCTTTCTCAATTAGCAAAGCATTATGATATAACCCCAATGCCGACACAGCATTTTAATTATCCATACAATATCAGCCTTGCTTTGAGAGATATTGAAACGCAGTTGAAAACCAAGACTGAAAATTGGCAGAGTGTTAGGCTGATAGAAAAAGGGAGTAAGACTTGCTTTGCAATAGAAGAAAGATGCAACACAGGGGCAACCTTGTTTTATGTTCCCGTCGTACCGCTTTATCAATTGCTCCGCAATAAGGTACACAGAAAAGCAGCTTGCTTACTATTGTCCGTATGCACTTATCTGTATAGAAATGTAGATATTCCATATTACAGACAGGAAGATTCTTATCTCTATTGGAATTACGAAATGCTTACTGATTGGATAGAGCAGGACGAAGAAATAGAAGATAACCACATCTGCAAAAAAGAACTTCAACGGGCGGAAATCAACGGAGATATGATGGGACAAAAAATTTCCAATGCTAAGAATCTTCTTTTTTTTGAGCAACGCTTGAAACGTTTTATACCGAAAAACAGGTTTGATAAAGAATGCCTTCAATTGGCAGAAAAAACCTTTAAACTTTATTGTGATTACCCTAATGAAAGCATTTTCAGAAATGCCCACTATAATAATGCAAACAAGCCCTCAGAAATGGAGGGAGATGACAATTATAATGAGGAAACTGTTATCGCAATGGATAAATATATTTCCTTTTTTGCCGAGAGTGACGTATTGATTTATGATAATCTAACGAGTATGGTCAATAATGAGTTCAACGAATATGCTGAAACACAGCAACCAATGATTTTTAAAACCTTTGACGGAAGTGATATATTGGATAAAAACCTTGATTTTGAAAATCAGTTGTTTAAGGTCTTAAACGAATTGTGCCGATTGCTCAACTAATCTGTGCATACACGGCGCAAATAATTCAATTATAAAAACAAGCTATGAGAAATACAGCCAATACAATTAAGAACGAAGAAACCGACATAACCAATAATTTTGGAACACTTTACTATCCTAAATCAGCACTGGTCTTTTATGAGACAGAAGATTATAATCGCGATGGTTATGTTGAACATTTTGATATTGACCCTAATGGAAACCCTGTCAATGCCCACCCTTTGACTGTAAGGGAGGCACAACGACTCTCCAAATCTTTAAATATTCAAAATAAGAAAGAAAAAGATTTTCTAAGACCAAGTGGTATTATTTCTGAAACTGTACTATTTATAGATACATCGGAAAATGGAAAAGTGGTCTGGTACACAAAAGCACAGGAACGACAGTTACTATTTACCGAAAAGCTTTCCATTCCAAATGGTTTAGCGAATGTGCCACCTTTGCTATGGTGTGCCAATAAGCAGGGAATGAAAATATTCGCATTGGAGACAGACCAACGCCCCAATACAGATACACCACTATTTCACGCTCCGTTCTTTAATGTTTACGAAAGCGGAAGTGTTTGTATGGGAACGGTCGACGTAAACATTAAAAGTTCCGCATCACTCGAAGAGTTTACTAAGAAATGGGAAAACTATTTTTTCAATTCTTATTTCAGCCATTTGGTCAACAGCCATAATCCGATTAAAGGAAACTTGGTAATCCTTTGGAAAAGCCTTATTGATTCAAAAGAGCCGTTTCCGACAGATATTCTAATCAATTCAAATCTAACTTTAAAAAATCTACTCTAATGATACAATCTGAAAAAACAAAAGTCCATTTTACCGATGATAGCCTTTTAAATCCTACCAATCCTGTAATGGTAAACCTCATAGGTGCAGGTGGTACAGGTTCTAAAGTATTGACCGCCTTGATCGAAATGAACCATTCATTGATTGAATTGGGACACGCAGGATTACAGGTGCGGTTGTGGGATGATGATATTGTCACAGAAGCGAATCAAGGCAGACAGCGTTTTGCAGAATGTGAAGTAGGATTACCAAAGGCAGTTGCACTGATAAATCGGGCAAACCGATGGTCTGGAACGAATTGGAAAGCCGAAGTCAGAAAGTTTGAAAGAGATTCTTTAGGAAGAATCCAAGAGAATATGCAGTCCGCAATTTATATGTCGTGTGTTGATAATGTCAAATCACGATTTGAAATTGCTGATATTCTGAATGAATTGAAAGAGGGTAGGAGATTATACAGAAACCAGGCTAAATATTGGATGGATTTTGGCAACAACCGATATTCTGGACAGGTTTTGCTTTCTACAGTTGAGAATATAAAACAACCTGATTCCGAAAAATATCAAACAACGTCGAATCTTCCTTATGTGACGGAAGAATTTGGAGAACTGCTTTTGCAGTCTGAAACGCAAGATGATACACCAAGTTGCAGTTTAGCAGAAGCATTAGAAAAGCAGGATTTGTTTATTAATTCTACATTAGCACAAATGGGATGTTCTCTATTGTGGAACTTGTTTCGCAACGGACTGACTGAAAACAGAGGTTTTTTCCTTAATCTAAAAAATTTCCATTCTCAACTGATAAAAATATAAAAAACCGCCTGACCAAAAGTTGGGCGGCAAAAATGCAATTCCTCCCTGCGGTCGGAAACGTATTTTTGCGGAAAGCGGAACAACCCCATTTCTAAAACAATTCCGGACTTTGGCTTTGGTTTGTTTTAGAAAAAAGGTTGTAAGTATTAACTGACTATAGAAAACTCGTTGTGCATAGTTTCAATTAAGCATTAAAATAGTTAGTTGAAACTATGCACTTTCAGTGCAAGAATTTCAGTTTCTATAAATTTTTTATTCGACACAGATGCACAGATAATAAAATGAATTTTTTAATATTTTATTATCTGTGCATCTGTGGAGTTTTTTAAACGAATTTCATTCGTTGTTCAAATCTATGGACTGAAAGTCCATAGTGGTTTAGTTATTTACAACAAGCATTTCCCTCTTGAATAGGTGGGCACTTTACTGTACCGTAACTACAAAACACGCAACAATCTCCCTTTATAGGTTTTAGAGTTGTTTTGCAACTCTCACACTGATAGAAAAATTGACAAGCATCAGTTGGCATTTCTTCGGATTTCTTATGTCCGCAGGTTGGACAAGTTATTTCGGATATTAAAATGATGTCCATTATGAAATAATTTTGCTTTTTAGTGATTTGTAACCAGTAGAGTTGATAGCTTTTTCGATTTGCTCGATGCTGGTTTGTTTGTTGTCGAACTTTACAATTGCGTTGCCTTTTTCGTAAGAAACAATAACTTCAACAATGCCTTTTAGTTTGCTAATTTCTGTCTTTACATGATGTTCACATCCTGAACAAGTCATTCCTTTAATAGTAAATTCAACTTTCTGAATTTTAGAAGTCGAAGTAACAATTGCCGTGATTTTTGTCTTCGGAACAAAGATGTGAGCATAACTCGGAAATGATAGAAGTAAAACTGATATTACGGTAATACTTCCTAACAATGATTTCGTTTGCATAAAATTTTGTTTTTGATTTGTTTCACAATTACAGTCAATTTGTTGTTGAGGTTTCAGTTTTTGATACCAAGCAAAGCCAAGAACTAAAACAGTCATACCAATAAAATAAGGTCGAAAAGGTTCGAGCCACGAAAAGGTAGAAGCAATTCCGCTTGAACCCGCAACTATAGCCAAAATTGGCGTAATACAGCACAAGGACGAAGCAATTGCTGTCAAAAGTCCTGCACCGATTAATTTTTTTTCTGTTTTCATATTGCTTCCAAAATTTTGTTTTCGTTAAGGATTTTGAAAAAAGGTTTGAGCATTTTTTCATACTCTTTTGCCAACGAATAGAAAATAGTTTGCGCTTGTCTTTCCGTTTCAATGAGTTTTCTGTCTTTGAGTTTTCGCAAGTGCTGAGAAACTGCCGAAATGGTCATACTGAGAATATCGCTTAGGTCGCAAACACAAAGTTTCTTTTCTTCATAAAGAAGAAAAAGTATTTTCAGTCTTACATTGTTACCCGCTAACTCAAGTCCGCTGGATAAATAATCAACTGTCCCTTTGATTTCACTAATCCGGTCTTTGCAACGCATTATCTGCTTAACGTCCGCCTGCTGCCTTATACAAGAAAGATTATCCATAAGTACAAAGATAAGCAAATTGTTTATTTAAGCAAATACTAAAATACAAAAACATCTTTTTATACATTTTCATAAAAGGATAAAAGATTTCCGTATAAGTCTAATGCTGCAAATTCTCTTGTGCCATAATAGGTACTTTCTATCTCTGTTTTTTCATTGTGAAGCACCTCTTTTTCTTTTAGCTCTTTATACAGCTCTTCAACTCCTTTTACTTCAATTCTGCAACTGTGTGTTCCTGCTAAAAAGCTTTCTGCCCCACTACTAATCGGTTTTAGAAATAGAAAAATGCTTTTCCATTTCCAACTATAATTGCAGGAAGCCCACAAATGCAGTTCTATGTTGCCCCGAACCAAAATTGCAAAAGTGTCTTCCTTGTGCCGACAATCAAAACCAAATTTGTCTTTGTAAAATTGAACTGCTTTGTCAATTTCCCTGACAGGAAATGCGGGTGTTGCCTTTATCAGTTCTATCATTGTCATGTGCAATTTTAAATTGTAATATTGTGGTAAATAGTTGAGACAGCTCAAACGGATTGAAAAAACGTTTTCGGTTTCCTGGCTTAGCTGTTTATCCTTTGTTTTAATAATTTAAAGATAACCCAATACCCCAGCCCATATCGCTATCATAATGTGTACGAATACCCACATTTTTATTGATAATATATTTTAGCTCTGTCATATATTCCATATCGGTGTTGACCATAAAACCAGCCCTCAATCTCTTTGTGATGGGAATATCTTCACGCATTAAAGAAAGACGTACAATTCCATCGTGATATACCTCTGCCTGAAAGTTTACTAACATTGGTAATGTGTACATAAAGCCCAAGCTAATAGCTCTACGTGTATCTTTTTCATTTTTCTGTCCGAATAAATTGGTTTCGTGTTCATCCATACCCATTTTACGATACCTCCAGTCGAAACCGATGAATGGCATAAACCATTGCATTTTACCAATATATCTTCCTAAATGAGTTTCTATCTCATAGCCGTGCATATCATTATAACCTAAACGCCATTCTGTACCTAAACTCCATCTTGCATTTTGAAGCATCGCATCACCATCATTTCCATTGGTAGCAAAATCATTTTGTGCCATAAAATGAGGCATATTGCTTTCTCTTTGCAACATATTATATGCTTGTTTCTTGTCAGGCAAATTTGGATTTTGATAATCATCAACCGCAAATACCCTGTTCATTCCTGACATCATATGATAAAGGATATGACAGTGGAAAAACCAATCTCCTTGTTCGTTTGCTAAAAACTCAATAGTGTCAGTTTCCATCGGCATTATATCTAAAACATTTTTAAGTGGAGATTTTTCACCTTTGCCATTAATAACTCTAAAATCAAAGCCGTGCAAGTGCATCGGGTGTCGCATCATTGAGTTATTATGAATGGTAATTCGTAGAATTTCTCCTTTTTTTACAGGTATTTTATCAACTTCTGAAAGTATTTTATTATCCATACTCCACACATAACGGTTCATATTTCCTGTAAGGGTAAATTTCAATTCTTTTACTGGAGCATCTTTAGGAAGTTCCGTATTGGAAGGAGATTGTAACATTGCATAATTAAGGGTTTTAATTTCTCCCAAAGCATTTGCATTGTAACGGTTGGGATCATTTTCCATATTCATATTCATATTGTGTTGGCTATGGTCTTCTTTCTGCTTACTATCTCCTGTGATTTCAGGATACATTACTACGTTCATATCCATTTGGTTCAAGCTCATTTTCATTCCCATATCGTCCAAATCTCCGTTCATCTTCATCATATCGTTCATCATTTTCATTCCCTCAAAATATTTCAATTTAGGAAGTGGTGAAATGAGTTGTTTGATGCCATTACCTACGAAATAGCTTGCCGATTGTGTTCTGTCTTCAGTAGTAGCTAAAAACTCATAAGAAACTCCATCTTCAGGAATCGTAACAACTACATCATATGTTTCTGATACTGCAATGATTAATCTATCTACTTCCACAGGTTCTACATCATTGCCGTCATTTGCAACTACGGTAATTTTACCTCCTGCATATCGCAACCAAAAATAAGAGGATGCACCACCATTTGACACTCGTAATCTTACTTTATCTCCTGCTTTTAGCGTTTTGCCATCAACATTTTTTAAATCGGTCGTATGGTTTCCGTTGATTAAAATTTTGTCATAATATACATCGCTTACGTCCATTGCCAACATACGTTTCCATTCGTTGGTTACTTTTGTTTTGAAATGACCTTCTTTGATAGCTTCTGCGTATGATTGTGTAGCATTTTTTTTAATAGCCGCCCAATCATTGGCATTATGTAACATCCGATTAATGTTATTGGGATTGAGGTTTGTCCACTCGCTTAAAATGATGGGTACAGTAGGCAAATCATCTATTCCTTCTCTAAAAGTTTTATCATCCTCACGCTTTTTCATCACAAAACTACCATACATACCAATCTGCTCCTGCAAACCAGAATGTGAGTGATACCAGTGCGTGCCATGTTGGATAATCGGAAAACGATAGGTATAAGTATCGCCCGCCTTAATTGGTTTTTGTGTAAGCCAAGGCACACCATCCTCTTTATTGGGTAAAAAAACGCCATGCCAATGCAATGATGTACTTTCTTTTAATTGATTATGTACGACAATTTCGGCTGTATCGCCTTCTGTAAAAGTGAGTGCAGGCATAGGTATTTGACCATTTACGGCAATAGCTCTCTTTTCTTTCCCTGCGTAGTTTACTAGTGTATCTGTTACATATAATTCGTATCGAACTGTTTTTGGAGGTTTTGTGTTTACAATTCTTTTTACGGTTTGAGGCTTTTCTTTTTGCATAGACATATTGTTCATTTTGTCCACCTTTTTCGGCTGCTCTTTTGGAGGCATCTGCATTTCATCATTTTTTTTGTTTGATGACTGCTTTACCGTTTTAGCCTTTTCTTTTATCAATTTCATACCACACTTTGGGCAGTTGCCTGGTTTTGTGGCGTGAATTTCGGGATGCATCGAGCAAGTATAAGTTGCCTGTTGAACCTGTTCTTTTTTAGTCATATCCATACCTTTCATATCCTGTGATTGTGCACAGGTGTACGTTGCAACGATGAATATTATTAATGTTATCTTTTTCATTTTATTTTTTTACTTTTAAAAAACTTGCATTGATTGCAACTACGACTGTGCTAACCGTCATTAAAACCGCACCTGCGGCTGGGCTTAACAATATGCCTTGCTTGTACAAAACACCTGCTGCCAAAGGCAATGCGATTACATTGTAACCCGTAGCCCAAATTAAATTCTGTATCATTTTACGATAGGTGGCTTTGCCAAATAAAATAAGATTTACAACATCCTTAGGGTTACTGTTCACTAAAACAATACCTGCGGTTTCGGCTGCAATATCACTACCGCTGCCAACTGCTATACCAACATCTGCAATTGCCAGTGCTGGTGCATCGTTTACGCCATCACCTGTCATAGCTACGAATTCGCCATTGCTTTGCAGGTCTTTTATCTTTTCTAATTTTTGATGTGGTAATACTTCGGCAATAAAACTATCCATACCCAAAACATCGCTTACACTTTTTGCTACTTTGTTATTATCACCGGTAAGTAAAATAGATTTGATATTATTTTCTTTCAAGGTCTTTATTGCTTCGGCAGCTTCAGGTCGAATTTCATCTGACAAAGCAATATAACCTGCCAACTCATTATTTACGATTACAAACACAACCGTTTCCGTATCGTTGGCATTAAAGCCTTCGGGAATTGCTAAATTATTTTCTTTTAAATATCCCGGACTGACTACCAATATTTTTTCGCCTTCAACCGTTGCTTCAACCCCTTTGCCTGTTATGGCATTAAAGTTTTCCGTTTCAGGAACGGTGATCGATAGGTCTTTTGCTTTTTGCAAGATGCCTGTTGCAATGGGATGTTCTGATTTTTGTTCTAATGCAGACGCAAGGCGAATGATTTCATTTTCATTGAACTCTTTTTGCAGCGAAACAATTTTTGACACTTCAAATCTTCCTACAGTTAATGTTCCTGTCTTGTCAAAAACGATAGTGGTTATTTTTCTTGAATTTTCAAACGCTGTACGATTTTTAATAAGTAAACCATTCTTAGCTGATAATGCTGTTGATTTTGCAACAACCAATGGTACTGCCAAACCCAAAGCATGAGGGCAGCAAATAACAATTACGGTTACCATTCTTTCCATTGCAAAAGCCAATGATTGCCCTGTAAGATACCAATATAAAAATGTGGCAATGCCTGTAACCAATGCTATAATCGTAAGCCATCTTGCTGCTTTGTCTGCTAATAGCTGCGTTTGTGATTTTGATTTTTGTGCATCGTCTACCAATTTGATAACCTGTGATAAGTAAGAGTCTTTTGCGGCATGGGTAACGGTAACTTTTATAGAACCGTTGCCATTGATTGCACCTGCAATTACTTTATCGCCTTTTACTTTTTGTACTGGTTTGCTTTCGCCTGTAAGCATACTTTCGTTCAGGTAGCTTTCGCCTTCTAATATTATTCCATCTGCTGCTACTTTTTCGCCTGGCTTTACTAAAATAATATCGTTCTCTTTTAGTGTGTCGGTTTTTACATCATGCACCATGTTGGGCATTACCATGTGTGCATCGGCTGGCATTAACTGCACCAATAATTCTAATTCTTTTGATGCACCTGCAACAGATTTCATTTCTATCCAATGCCCCAAAAGCATGATGAGTATAAGGGTTGCCAATTCCCAAAAGAAATCCATGCCCTGTAACCCAAACACAATTGCAACGCTGTAGATGTACGCAACTGTTATGGCGAAGCCGATTAAAAACATCATGCCGGGGTTCTTTGCTTTTACCTCGTCAACCAATCCTTTTAAAAATGGAAAGCCGCCATAAAAAAACACAACGGTTGACAATGCAAAGAGTATGTATTGCGAACCTGCAAACTGCCAATCAACTTTTATAAAATGTTGTATCATGGTTGATAGCAACATGATTGGAATGGTTAGGATGAGCACGACATAAAACCTTTTTTTAAAATCGGCTATCATCATGGCATGATGGTTATGTCCTGCCATTTCCATTGATGGGTTTGCTCCATGATGCATATTGCTCATTTTATGCCCTGCACGGGTTTCTTTATTTTCTGTATGTTGATGTTCCATATAAATAATTTCATTTGCAACAATCCTGTTTATGAATAAAGATTGCTTTAAAAATGCTGATTAATATTTGTTTAATTTTTCGCATTGTATTTAATTTTCTGTTGAAAGGCTGTCTGCTGTTTTGTTCATCCAATCCACTATCATTTTTTTTTGCTCCATTGAAAGCTGTGCATTTCTGTGCATTATTTTATAAGAAGCTAAAGGCATTTGTTCGTCTTTAATTTGGTTTGCTATTCCTTTCAATTTACTTATTTGCCTTCGACTAGTAATACTGCCAAACTCACTAAAGTTTAATTTTTCTTTGCCATTATCAATATGCTTCTTCATCAGCCACGCAATTGGTTGAATGTTGGAATACCAAACATTATTGGTATTGTTGCTATGACAATCGTAACAGGCATTCTGTAAGATGTTTTGCACATTCGGCGGAACTGTATAAACTTTCGAAAAATCGGTTGTGTAAACCTGCCCTTTATTTACATTAAGGGCAGGTTGATAAAATTGTATTGCAATAAAAATAAACAGCACTATTGCCAACATTATCTTTAATACTCTCTTCATTTAGAACTCTTTTTTTACAGAGCCACAAGTAAGCATCTTGCTACCGTAATAAGGATTTTTTATTGTCTTAGCTTCGCTAATCCAAACAGCACCTTTACCATCATTATACATTGGGCAGAAGTCCTGATAAACTTTTTGAGTTGTGCCAAACAATACGATAAGGTCTGAAACATCTTTACTCAACATTGCTAAATGCTCTCTTTGGTGGTCTATCTTTCCCGCGTTGTCACCAATATGCTCAGCATTTTCTTTTGCACTCTCCGCAATGTCCATAAACTCCTTATGCTTGTTTGCGGCTATTGATTTCATATCTACATTGTTTATAGTTGTAAATAATTGCTTCCCTGCGTTAGCAGCTACTTTGTCATTATCTGCAACGAGTGCATTTTTTAAAACCAGATAATCTTTTACAATTGGTTCAATAGAGAAGTTTTGTGTCTGCTCTTTTGAAGCAGACTTTTCCATCTTTTGAGATACTGTATCTCTTGAAGTAACGGAAGGCGCTGTATCATTTTGTGTTGCTGTCGACAAATCTTGGGTTCTAGTTATCACTGTGCTATCATCGGCCTGCTGGTCGCTATTATTATTGGAAGATTGCTTACAGGAAATTGTTGCCGCTGCAACTGTTACTAATGTAATGACTGAGAAAATTATATTTTTCATTTTATTTAAATTTTGATATCATTAAAAGAATTTATCTTATTTATTTGTTTTCAAATTCATTTAGCTTCCGCTTCATAAATTCTATTTCTTGTGCTTGGGTTCTGAGTATGTTTTTTTGCAACTGTATTAGTTCGGGATCGGTAAGGTTTGCTTTTTCGGACATTAGTACTGCCGCTGCGTGGTGTGGTATCATTCCTTTTACAAACTCCTTATCACCAACAAATAATTGTTCTCGAATACCAAACCAAGAAAAGATGCCAACTGCAAGGGAAACTGTAATGATTGACCAGTTGATTTTTTTGTTTTCATACATTCCTTTCATTATCCATAATTCAATAACCAGCATTGCAGAAACCATCAGCAAAGTCATATACAAATTATTGATGTTCAGGATAAGGTTCTGTAAGCCGTCAATCATAGCATACATAATGAAGTACATAGCTATGAACATAGCAACAGCCATTACAGCAAAGCGTTTGTACATTGCTAAAGAGTGATTAGTATTATGCTTTTCATTCTTATGGTTATGTTGCATTTCGTGTTGGTTTTCCATACTTTCCATAACAATAGCGTTTTATTTGTTATTAATAGTTTCCTGTACGCTACCGCAAGTAAGCATTTTGGAGCCGTAATACGGGTTTTTAATTGCTTCTTCTTTGCTTAGCCAATTTGCTCCTTTACCATTATTGTACATTGGGCAATGTTGATAATAAACAGGTGTTTCTTGTTTTGAAACTTTGGCTAATTCGTACATATTATTAGCCAGTAAAGCGAAAATTTCTCTTTGTTTGGTAACATCTTTTGCTATAGCAATTTTTTCTGCATTAGCAGTTAAATCTTTCATTACTTTCATCCAAACGGTATGTTCTTCGTTGGAAAGTTTTGTCATTTCTACTGCTTTAATGGCTTTTACCAATTCGGTAGCTTTTGCGGAAGAAGTACCTGCATCAGTTTTTACCAACGCATCTTTCACTGAAAAATAGTTATTGAAAACGGCTTTTAATTGCGGTACATTTTGTGTTTCAGTGGTATTTTTTTGAGCCATATCGCTTTGGTTATGGTTGGCGTGTTCATTTTTCATATCCATACCTGCATCTCTGGTTTTTGCAACTGGTTTTAGTTCCCTTTTATACTGGCAACAGTCGGATAATTTTGCATATACATCATCTGGAGCCAAAAATTTCTCACTGTCATAACCTGCTAAGGCAATGCGTTTCAATATTTCGTCCTGATTTGTTTTTTTACCATCATAGTTGAGTGTAGCAATCTTGGTATCTTTATTCCAATCTACCGTGGCTACATTTTTTAAATTTCCTGCTTTTTCGATGGTTGTTTTACACATTTCGCAGTTGCCATATATTTTTACAGTTTCTGTTTTTGCATTTTTGATTTGTGCAAAACTGTTTACGGCTGATAGTAATACGATGATTACCATCAATATTTTTGATATTGATTTCATTTTTATTTTTTTTAATTTAATAAGATATACGAAGAGTTTGCGAAAACTGGATTCAGCTTTCGACAAGGCACACGTATGGCTAACAAGCCATCGTTTTAGCTTATTTTAGGTGGTTGCCAAATGGAAGAGTAGCCTGAAGAATAGTAGGCTTCTTTGAAACCGAATTTTTGCTTTTTAATTTCAGCAAAAGGGTTAGCTGTTTTTAAATCTATTGGTATTGGTAAGCTTACAGAAGATGAAGAAGTGCTACATCCACATGAACTGTGCTTACAATTGCCGTCGCAGTCGTGACCATTTTTGCATTTTTTACAGGACTTGTCCTTGCAACTGCTTTTATGTTCTGCTTTTGCAGATTGATCTTTTGAGCAGGACTTTTGCTCTGTCTTAGTTGTTTTTTTTGCACAAGCATAGCTTATGCTTGGCATTAGGAAAAAGCCCAAACATAGTAAGATGACAAAGCTGATATGTTTACTCAAATTTTTCAACACTACAAAATTATGAAATTATTTCTTTTAATTGCTATATTTTGCACTTTCGTGAACTGCAAACACAGAATTATAGATAAAATATCTAAATCACTAGTCTGCATAGTCCTTTTTATGCTTATTAAAATAAATATACAGTTAATTACCTAAAGTGTTTGTTATAAGTTAAATAACTAAACAGGTTATTAGGATAAGGAAATTATCTTTGTTTAATGGTTCTATCTTAAAACCTGCTTTCTGTACAGTTTCAATTACCTGTTCTTGTGTAATTCCTTCTGATTTTACGGTAAGCACCTTGTCTTTAGTTGTATCTACTTCCCAATGGCATATTATACCATGGTATTATCCAAATGAGGTTTTACAGATGCTACACATCCACCACAGTTAATATTTGTTTTGAATCGTAAGTCTTGATTATTCTTTTCCATTTTGTTTATTGAATAATTCATTTAAAGTTTAAAACTGCGTAATCGCAATGCATTTACGATTACCGATACAGAACTTAAAGACATTGCTAAAGCTGCAATCATTGGAGATAATAAAATTCCGAAAAACGGATATAAAATACCTGCTGCAATTGGAACACCAAGCACATTGTAGAAAAAGGCAAAGAATAAATTTTGCTTGATGTTTTTCATAACAGCATGGCTCAAATTTTTTGCTTTAACGATACCTAATAAATCGCCTTTTACTAAAGTTATTTTGGCACTTTCTATGGCTACATCAGTTCCAGTTCCCATAGCTATTCCGATATTGGCTTGTGCTAATGCCGGAGCATCATTTATACCATCACCAGCCATAGCTACAATTTTCCCTTCTGCTTGTAAACGTTTAATTTCGTTGAGTTTATCTTCGGGTAAGCATCCTGCTTTATAGGAAGATAAACCTAATTCATCCGCTACTGCTTTGGCTGTATTAACATTGTCGCCAGTAAGCATAATTACTTCTACACCTTGGAGCATTAGTTCTTTTATCGCTGCTGCACTCGAAGTTTTTATCGCATCGGTAATTGAAACAAAACCAACTGTAACATCATCAACAGCAATGTAAGAAACCGTTTTACCAAGTTTTTGTTCTGCAATAATTTTGGTTTCTAAATCGTTAGAAATAGTTGCCTTAACCTGTTCCATTAGTTTTTTATTGCCTAATGCTACTTTTCTATTGGTAACCGTTCCTGTAACTCCTTTTCCTGTAACATTTTCAAAATCTTTGACTCCAATTAATGAAATAGATTTTGTTTTGGCATAATTGACTACTGCTTGTGCCAATGGATGTTCACTGTATTGGTTTAAGGAAGCTATATTTTGCAATAAATCATCCTCGTTATTAGTTGATGCGTAAATTTTTTCTACAGAAGGTTTTCCCTCAGTTAGCGTTCCTGTTTTATCTGTTATTAAAACATCCACCTTATTCATATTTTCTAAGGCTTCGGCATTTTTAATTAATACTCCAGATTGTGCTCCTTTGCCCACACCCACCATCACAGACATCGGCGTGGCTAAACCTAAAGCACAAGGACAAGCTATGATTAAAACTGCAATGGCATTTATAAATCCATAAACCTTCGCTGGTTCTGGACCAAATAGTGCCCAAACAAAAAAGGTAATTACTGAAATGATTACTACAATGGGTACAAAATATTTAGAAATACTATCGGCTAATTTTTGAATGGGTGCTCTTGAACGAGAAGCATCGTTAACCATTTGTACAATTTGAGAAAGTAATGTTTCAGAACCTACTTTTTCGGCCATCATTACAAATGATTTGTTCCCGTTGATTGTTCCCGAAATTACATTATCGTCTTTCTTTTTGTCAACGGGAATTGGTTCTCCTGTAATCATTGCTTCATCAATACTGCTTTCACCATCGGTTATTTTTCCGTCAACTGGAATTTTATCTCCTGGTTTTACGCGTAATAAATCACCTTTCTTAATATCATGAATGGAAATCACTTTATCGCCCCCTTCACCAATCAAAGTAGCTTCGGTTGGTGCTAATTGTAATAACGCTTTTATAGCTCCACTGGTTTGGCTATGTGCTCTTGCTTCTAACAATTGTCCCAACAAGACCAGTGTAATGATTACTGTTGCTGCTTCAAAATAAAGATGAATGGTTCCGTGTTCGGTTTTAAATTCTTCCGGAAAGATATTCGGAATCAGCATTCCTACAATACTAAACAAAAATGCAACTCCAGTTCCTATTCCGATAAGGGTAAACATATTTAGATTCCAAGTGATTATGGATTTCCAAGCTCGTACAAAAAACATCCAACCAGCATAGAAAACAACAGGAATTGAAAACAGAAATTGCACCCAGTTCCACATGTTGCTGTCCATTATTTGAAATAACGGATTGTTATGTACCATTTCCATCATGGCAATAATAAAAATTGGCACCGTAAAGAGGGTTGCAATTTTCATTTTTTTAAGCAAATCCAGATAGGTTTTTTTTTCTTCGGAATCGCTTGGTTCCATGGGTACTAAATCCATTCCGCATATAGGACATGAACCCGGACTATCTTGAATAACTTCGGGATGCATTGGGCAGGTGTACATCGTTTTCTTTACATTCAATTCTGCTTCTTTTACCAAATGCATTCCACAAACAGGGCAATCGCCAGCTTTATCATAAGTTTTATCGCCTTCACAATGCATTGGACAATAGTATTTGCCTTTTATATTGCTAGTCACTTCGATTGTTTTTTTATCATCGTGAGAATGAGCAGAGCAGCAGGATTTTGCCACTGGTTCATTTGTCGTGGTATGTTGTGGGCTTTTGTTATTGCTCATTTCTATGGTATATTTTCCAACAGCGGTTAATGCTTTTTGCAATTGTGTAGTTGGAATGTGTTTATCCATTGTCAGGGTAGCTGAGTTTTCATCTTTTGAAACTTCAACATTTGTCACATTTTCAACCTTTAATAAAGCTGATTTCACCTTTGCTTCGCAACCTCCACAGGTCATACCTGTTACTTGATATTTGTGTACCATTTTGTATGAGTTTTATGATACAAAGTTCCGTATTGTTTCCATTTTTTCGTTGTGGAATTTTGGGAATGATTTGTAAGATTTACTTAGACCTTATCCAAAGGTTTTCTTTTATCCTCTCGTATTCGCTTGAAATAACTTGGGGTAAGTCCTGTTACCTTTTTGAATTGGTTGCTTAAATAGGCTACACTTGAGTAATTTAAACGGAAAGCAATTTCACTCAAAGATAGTTCATCATATACCAATAATTCTTTTACCTTCTCTATTTTTTGGGCAATAAAATATTTTTCGATAGTAGTGCCTTCAATTTCTGAAAATAAATTAGAGAGATAATTATAGTCGTGGTGTATCTTGCTATTTAAAACATCCGACAAATTGTATTTTGTTTCGCCATCCTGATGATGAACGAGGTCAATAATAATATTTTTTATTTTTTCTATAATTCGGCTTTTTTTATCATCTATTAATTCAAAACCTAATACAGTCAGTGCTTGCACTAAATTGGTTTTAACGTTTTCAGCTAATTCTTTATCCAAGGTAACTTCTCCCAGCTTTATATTTTTCACAGTCAATCCAAGCTTCTCCAATTCATTCTGCACTACCATAATACAACGGTTGCAAACCATATTTTTTATAAAGAGTGTTGTCATATATTTTGTGCTTTATTTGAAATTAGCTTAAAATAAGCTCTATAAAATTACAATTAATATTTTCTTGTAATTGTAGAACAGTTGTCAATTGATGTATTTATCCACTGCGTTGTCCAATTCTTCATTTTTAATATTGCTTAAATTTATATCTGCCAAATGGAAAACTGGTCAAGTAGTTTGCTGACTTTCTTTATATCATTTCTTTATTCAAAGCATCAATGAGCATTTTGGTCATAATATTTCTTCTTTAGCCACAAACTTGCACGTACCAATAATATCAGTACAGGAACTTCCACCAATGGGCCGATAACGCCCACAAATGCCTGTGGCGAATGAATACCGAAAACCGATATTGCTACGGCTATTGCCAATTCAAAATTGTTTCCTGTGGCTGTAAATGCGATGGATGCGTTTTTATCGTAAGGAACTTTAAGAGATTTATTGATAAAGAAGCTCACGAAAAACATAAGTATAAAATAGATGATTAACGGTATTGCTACTTTTACTACATCCATTGGCAACTCTACTATTTTATCGCCTTTCAGACTGAACATCAATACTATAGTAAACAGTAAAGCATACAATGTAATGGGCGATATTTTGGGTACAAATTTCCGGTTATACCATTCTATACCTTTTGATTTTACAAGGATGTATCGGCTTAAAAAACCTGCCAAGAAAGGAATACCTAAATATATCAATACGCTTTCGGTAACATCTTTCATTGATACGCTTACATTGAAATTGGCTAATACTAATTTTGCAGGTAATACGTTGATGAATAACCATACTAAAAAACTGTAAGTAAATATCTGGAAGATACTGTTTAATGCAACTAACATAGCTGTATATTCTCTGTTTGCTTTAGCTAAATCACTCCAAACGATTACCATTGCGATACATCTTGCCAAACCTATCAGTATCAAACCTGTCATATAATCGGGTTCATTCCTTAAAAATAAAACGGCTAACCCGAACATTAGCACTGTACCGATAACCCAATTCAGCAATAAGGATATACCAATTACTTTTTTATCCTTAAACGCCATAGGCAATAATGAATAATCAACCTTTGCTAATGGCGGATACATCATCAATATTAAACCTATTGCCAACGGAATATTTGTAGTGCCTACGGATAGCGCATTTGTAATTTTTGAAATACCGGGAAAAATATATCCCAATCCTATACCTACTGCCATTGCAAGGAATATCCATAAGGTAAGGTATCTGTCTAAGAATTTTAGTTTTGGTTGCATCGGCTACATTTTAATCATTGAAAAAACATAGAACATTTCCGTTGCTATCTGTAAACTTCTATCAGCATAGACCTTTGATTGTTCCGGTGTATTGTCTGAAATTTTAGGGTCTTCAAATGTGATAGGTATTCTCTTTTCTGCTCCTGCAATAAAAGGGCATCCGCCGTCTGCCTGTGAACAGGTCATAATAGCTGCAAACGCTGATACAGGATTGAAAGGGCTATCATATTTTTTGGAGAAACCAACAATCGGCAAAGAATTATCACTATACTTTATGGCATATACAGGATTGTCGGTATCTGCTATTTTGAAAATACTTAATCCCTGATGTGTCAATGCTTCTGCCACTTTCGGGAATAATGCCGTTTCTTCTGTACCACCCGAATAACAATGTACCTTTGGGATAACATAGTGTGCTGCTGCTACCTGTGCCCAAACCTGCGATAAATGGCTTCTTCGGGAATTGTGGGTACAAATGAAGTTGATACTTATTTCCTGACTATTGTTTACTTTTTGCTGTACAAAATCTATCAGTGGTCGTAATATATTTTTGCGTTCTTCACTGATGTTTTGAAAAGTAGTAACATTGTTTATTGTTTCAACTAAATTCTTATACATTTTGATTGATTTAAAGGGTTTAACAACATCCTGAATTAGGTGTGCAGGAAGCATTATTCAACGCTGATAATTTTATTTTTTGCTTTTCGACAGGAATACCGCAAGCATCCTGAGCAAGACAAGCTGTTGTTTTACTTTTCAGTACGAATGTTTTTCCGTTGAAATCCAAATCATATTTCCCGATAGTATCAATTTGATATTCTACTTCAATTTCGGCATCTTCCATACCTAATTTTTCTTCGGATAGTTTGATGATATTTAATAGTTTGGTTGGCTTCAATCTATGTTCGTAATCGTCAGCATTCCATAATTGGAAATTGACAACTTTTTCATTGCGGATTACACCACCACAATCAATAAAAATTTTATTGATTTGCCCAACTTCGGTAACGTGGAAATGTTCGGGAACAAACGTTCCGTTCTCTAATTGAAATTCAACATGCTCTAATGTTGGTAAGATTTCTTTGATTTTTGATAGTTTCATAATTTCATTATTTAATTGTTATATTGCATTATTACGATTGATTTGGTTAAAATAAATGCTTAGCAACATTTATCAATACCTATATCGTCAACAAAGAAAGTATTGAGTTCCTTCTTAATCTGCTGCCAGACATTTTCATCAATGCAGTAGCATACACTGGTTCCCTCTATATTTCCTTTGATAATACCAATGTTTTTTAGTTCTTTCAAATGCTGCGAAATGGTAGCTTGTGCCAATCCCAATTCCTCTACCAAGTCATTACAAATACAGGCATTTTGTTTAATGATATATTGCAGGATAGCTATGCGTGCAGGATGAGCCAATGCCTTTAGCGAAGTTGCTAAACGGTTCTGCTGTTCCGTGTATATTTCAGTTTTTGTAACTCCCATTTTTATCAAAAATTATACATCGCAATATTACGATTAATATTTTAACTACCAAAATTGTTTAAAAAAATATTTAGTGAAGTTTACCCCTGTTGCACCAAATGTTGCAAATTCGGATCATTTTTTTTATCCGCTCTTTTTCATTTTCAATAATATTTACAATGTTTATTTTTATCTGGCGGTAATTCAGTAAAGATATCCTGTTGTTGATTTCCGGGCAATGATGGCGGTTGCTTTTAGGGTTGGTTTTGTTGGATGTCCTTTCAAAGCCACTTCGCTTTTTTGCAAAACGCAATTCCAAAGTCTAAAGTCCTACGTTTTTCCGAACAAAAAAGCTTTGAGGGGATGTCAGGTTCTCTTCCCTTTTTTAATTTGACGGAATGTATTGTGAACTCTGCTGTAGCTTTCCCTGCAAACTGTATAAAAAGGATTATACTAGTCATCAACCTGCATAAAATAAATACAGCTTTAAATTCATACCTGTGTAAATAAGATACAGATCATCATCATAAAATAGAATCATGCCGATCATCAAACCTGCGTAATACACATACAGCTGGAGTTCATACCTGCGTAAATCATATACAGGTCACCTGCTTAAGATAAGTACAGGTCAAAATCCTTACGATTTGATCTACAATACGATAGATAAATTATCACTTTGAAAGGATTTATTATTTACTTTCGTATGCTCAGACTTCACTTCCACACATTTCCAATAAAAACAATAAAAGAATCAAAACTGCTGATTATCAATACTATTAATCGTTTTTCAGAACTCCGAAAAATAAGCGGCTTTTTTTGAGCAAGATGTGTCTTTGTATATACAAACTTTTACAAGTTTTATATCCTAAGACGCTCTTGTCTTTTTTGCAAAAAGGGGAAAAAACTGCGGAACTTGTTTTTTAATGTTTCGGCTGATCTTTTCTATGAATAGTATTTTTTTTATTCATAAATTAACTCCTACTAATAAGATCAAAACTGGTTCATTTAGATAGGGGCAATTATCCCAACAAATGCTTGAGAAGAGTGTTCCAAAAACTGCTACGGCTACATCGATAGCTGATTCAAAGTTGTTTCCTGGTGCCGTAAAAGATATAGATGCATTTTTATTATATGGCACTTTAAATTTCTTAGTATTGATAGGCTGACGAATGTTCAAATAAGTAACTAATGGGATTGCTACATAAACAATGCTCTTATGTAGTTCTAAAATTTTATCGCCGTTTAAACTGAACATCAAAAATGTAAGTCTCACAAAACTATGCAATATCAATTACTTTTTCGGTGTCAGTATTAAAAAAGTAAACTAATCCAAAAACAACGATGATTACAAACAATGCATATTTATAAATCTAGTAAATCTTTATTTTGTTATCTTAGGAATTGCTTTTATGAAAATCAGTTCAAAGAAAATTTCAACAATGGTCTGTGTTACTATCACGACAGCAACCAATTGATTTTCGGGAGCAGGTAAAGCAAGTGCCAATGGTAATACGACCAATGAATTTCTTGTGCTTGTTGAAAATGAAATAGCTCTTGAACCAAAGACATCAACTTTAAATATTGTAGCAGAAAATTTCCCAATAAATGGTGCTATAACTGCAAATGTTATATAAACAGGAATAACTTTTAAAATTGATTCTGGATTATTGTATAATACTCCAATCTGAGAGGCTATGACAACAAAAAATGTAAACGCCATAAAAGGAACTGGCAACCAACCTGAAAAGTCTAAGACTGCTCGACCTGCCTTATTGTTTGATTTCGATAAAGTTTGTGTTACAATCGAAAGTAAAAATGGAATGACGATCAAAAAAAGAAATGCCTTGACAAAAGGTGTAATTTCAATAATTGCAATGGTTTCCTTACCAAGAAAAATCCATAAGTATAAAGGCAATAATAACATTTGAAAGATAAATAGTAATGGTGTTGATGCCAAAACAGCTTTAGAATCACCTTTACCAAGGTGTGTAAAGACAATCACATAATCAATACAGGGAGTTAGCAAAACTAAAAGTATTCCCAAAGTCACAATTGGTGTATTCGGGAAGATAGTTATCAACGCCCAAACCAATAATGGTATTAATACAAAGTTACCAAACAACAATGCTTTGAAAAATGAACGGTTTTGTAATGCATTTTTAAGTTCTAAAAAAGGAATTTGACAAAACATACTGTACAATAAAATTCCGATTATGGGTTCAATTGTTTTTTCAAGTATATGGCTGTCATTCCAATTTAAACCAATAAAAGCACTGATGATGATCGTTACAATGTAAATGCTGATCTGTTTTTCTTCGAGATTTTCTTTACTAATCTTCATATATAAAAAAGAACGCCTCAATCGAGGCGTTCAAAATTTAGTTATTATGCTTTTTTTGTCTTACCACCACAACAAGAACCATCTGCATTACACGATTTCTTCTCGTTGGATGTTGTAGAATTCTCGTCTATCTTACAAGAAGGATCTTTCTTCGATTTTTGAGCGTTAGACTTTTTCTTAGACACAGAAGTTTTTTCTGTATTTTTTCCTTTTGGCTCTGTTTGTTGAGCATTAATATTTATAGCTAAAGTCAGCAATAATACTGCGATTATACTTTTCATTTTTAATGTATTTAGTTATTATAAGAAAATTGTAGATATAACAAAATACTAACTTTGCACATTTATAGATTTTAGTTAGTATAAAATTTACATTTAATTTTAAATTAAATACAAAACTTAGGAGGATGCCAAATATCAAAATTCCTTTGTAAAAAATAAAGTTGATTTATATTAAAGTTATTTTTGATAATTAATTTAGTTGATGCATTGCTCTGTTTAAAGACATTAGAGACTAAAATATTTAATTTAAAACAACAAGAAAACGATGAGCAGGTTTGCTCCTTACAGTTGTCTTTTTTATTTTTAGAATCAGTCGTTTTTGAACAAGACTTTCCACATTTCTCAGATGAAAATTTCGCATACAAATTACCTATAGCCGGAGTAGCTAGAAGGGTTAAGAAATAAAAACTTAATGTAAATGCTAAATATTTCATTCGTGTGCAAATATAGCAATTTGATTATATAGTACTTTTCTTGTAATTTTTCTTTAACCATAAACTAACTCTAACCAATAAAATTAAAACAGGCACTTCCACAAGAGGGCCGATGACCCCAACGAATGCTTGCGAAGAGTGAATTCCAAAAACCGCTATAGCGACAGCAATAGCTAATTCAAAATTGTTTCCTGTTGCCGTAAAAGCGATCGATGCATTTTTGTCGTAAGGTACTTTCAATGCTTTACTAATGAAAAAACTGATGAAGAATGTAAGGACAAAGTAAATTACTAATGGGATGGCAACTTTAACAACGTCCATTGGTAGCTCTAAAATTTTATCTCCTTTCAAACTGAACATCAATACTATAGTAAACAGCAAAGCATACAAAGTAATAGGTGAAATCGCCGGAATGAATTTTCTATTGAACCACTCTTTTCCTTTTAATTTAATCAAGAAATAGCGGCTCAAAAATCCTGCAATAAATGGAATTCCTAAATAAATGAATACACTCTCGGCAACATCTTTCATTGGTACCGCAATGTTAAAATTTCCTAAGCCTAGTTTTTGTGGTAATACATTAATGAAAAGCCAAACATAAAAACTATAAAACACCAATTGGAAAATACTGTTTAATGCGATTAGCAGAGCTGCATACTCCCGGTTACCTTTTGCTAAATCGTTCCATACAATTACCATTGCAATACATCTTGCAAGACCGATCAAAATTAGACCAATCATATAGTCCGGCTCATCTCGTAGAAAAATGATAGCTAAAACAAACATTAAAATAGGGCTGATAATCCAATTGAGAAGTAATGATACCGACATTACTTTTTTGTCTTTAAAAGCCATTGGTAACAGGGAGTAATCCACTTTTGCCAAAGGTGGATACATCATTAGAATCAAGCCTATTGCTAAAGGAATATTAGTTGTTCCTATAGATAAAGAATTTGTGACAGTAGAGATATCAGGAAAGAAATATCCCAAGCCAACACCCAAAAGCATTGCTAAAAAAATCCATAGGGTAAGAAAGCGGTCGAGGAATTTTAATTTTGGTTGCATCGTCTAATTATTGAGTTGAGCGTATTGTTCCGCTGTTAATAAATTTTCAGTTTCTCTTAGGTCTTCAATTTCAATTTTCACCATCCAGCCATTATCAAATGGATTAGAATTTACAAGCGTTGGCTCTTTTAAAAGTTGCTCATTGGTTTCAATTATCTTTCCTGAAAGAGGCATAAATAGGTCGCTGACAGTTTTAATGGCTTCTACAGAACCAAATACTTCTTCTTGTTTGAAGTTATGATTAACATTCGGTAGGTCAACATATACGATTTCTCCTAATTCATTTTGTGCAAATGCAGTAATGCCGACAGTTGCAGTTTTGTTCTCAATACGAACCCAAGTATGTTCTTTAGAATAATGTAGATCTTTTGGAAGTTCCATTTTTTAGATTTTGAAGATTAATAGCCACGTCTTAGATTTTCTGCATACTCGTTTGGAAGAGGGCTGTCTTCCACTGCCTTTGCTGCCTTCTCAAAGTCATAGTCGAAGCGGATAAATTCAACACTGATGCTATCTTTGTTTAATACAGAACTGTCTTCATCAACTGTCAACATCACGTAACCACCTCTGATATCATTGTCTTTCGGCTTCCCAACTGAACCGATATTTACTGCGTGACGGAAATGATCTTTTCCGTCAATACCCGAATTTAAAACCCTGTGATATGGTTTGTGTGTATGTCCGAAACACATAATGTCGGCATCGGCCTGTTCCATAATGCGGAGCATACTTTTTTCTTCACGGTCTTCGAAAAGATATTCGTTTATTTTTCTCGGACTCCCGTGTACCAAAAGCAGGTTTAGTTTGTCTTCATTCAATTGAAATTCTACTTTTATATGTGCTGGAAGTGTACGCAGGTAAGCACGTTCGTCGTCTTTCATCAGCGAATTGGTAAAAGAAATGGAAATATTTCCGTTGTCCTTCTCAGCGTCTGTTTTGTAGGCACAACCGCATTCATTGCTCATTCTCCCAATGCCAAAATCGTAGTTGCCAGCAATAGTTGGTATTTTTCTTTTACGGATTTCATTGACCACTTCGTTTGGCCAAATATTGTAACCAACTAAATCTCCCAAACAATAAATGCTGTCGGGATTTCTTTTTTCAATATCTGCAAAGAATGCTTCCAATGCAGGGAGATTAGCGTGAATGTCGCTGAATAATGCAATTTTCATTTTTTATTGATTTATAATTTTTATTTTTAATCTATTCCGGTAATTTTACTCCTGCATTCCATCAAGACAGTGTCTTTCCAAACCCCATTCTTTCTTCCAATTTTTTCCCTATAGCCGACGATCCTGAAACCACATTTCTCGTGTAATCTTATGCTATTTTGGTTTTCTGCAAATATCCCGGATTGTAAAGTCCATATTTCATTTGACTCACTTTGTTTAATCAATTCATTCAACAACATTTCACCAATCCCTTTTCCTCTTGCAATTGTTGCTACATAAACACTTACTTCAGCTACGCCCGAATAAACACATCTGCTGGAGACGGGAGATGATGCAGTCCAACCAAGCATCTCATTATTTTCATAAATACTGATCCTGCAAAAATTAAGGTGTCCTTTATCCCAATCTTCCCATATTGGCAAATCATTTTGAAAAGTGGCAATATTGGTTGCTAATCCCTGACCATAGATTTCTACCAACTCTGGAAAATTTTCTTTGGTAATCGGCTTTATTTCCATAGAACTGAATTAGCAACATCCGCCACCTGGTGTGCAAGAATTGTTTTGATTTACATTAAGTTCGGATAAGTTTTTCTTTTCTTTTTCTGATGGAATTCCACAAGCGTCCTGTGCTAAACAAGCTGTAGTCTTATTTTTTAGAATAAATGTTTTCCCGTTAAATTCTAAATCATATTTACCGATTGTCTCACTTTGATATTCAACTTCAATATCAAAATCTTCGATTCCTAATTTATCTTCAGAAAGTTTGATAATGGTGAGTAATTTGTTAGGCTTTAAACGATGTTCAAAATCGTCTGCATTCCAAAGCTGAAAGTTCACAACCTTCTCTGAACGGATCACACCGCCACAATCAATAAAGTTTTTATTAATCATTCCAACTTCCGTAACGTGAAAATGTTCCGGAACGAAAACTCCATTTTCTAATTGGAATTCAACATTTTCTAATGTTGGCAAAATTTGTTTGACTTCTGATAATTTCATAATTAAATCTTTATAGGTTAAATGCAATATTGCGATATATTAAGGTGAAAAAACGCTTAGCAGCATTTTGATTTGGTAACAGTTTGTACTATTGCGGAAAAATAAGTGTTGAGAATTTCGATGGTCTTTTCGTCTATACAATAGCAGATAGCGTTTCCGGAAATGTTACCTTTTATGATCCCGGCATTTTTCAGTTCTTTCAAATGCTGAGAAACGGTTGGTTGAGCTAAAGGCAATTCATTCACAATATCTCCACAGATGCACTCATTGACTTTCATCAAATATTCAATAATCGCTATTCGCGCGGGATGTCCCAATGCCTTTGCAATTGTTGCAATTTGATTTTGCTTATCTGTAAAATGTTCAGTCTTAGTAGCTCCCATAGTTGTAATGTATAATATTGCAATATTACGATAAATATTTTGAAGAATCCAAATTAATCCAGATTATTCTTTTTTAATCTTCGGAAGTTTCCAGACTAATCCAGATTATTCTTATTTAGCCCAAACCCCTTGAATACTATTGTTTTAGAAGGTTTTAACGCCCAATTTTGTCACAGAATTTTTAATCAAAATACTAATGAAAAAATTGAGTCATCTTCTACTAACATTAATAGTAGTTTCAATCCAAGGGCAGGTCGGAATCAATACCCAAACTCCGGAAGCGACTTTAGAAGTGGTAGGAAAACCAAATGATGTCAATCATTATGACGGAATTATTCCTCCACGAATTACGGGAAACCAACTTGCTGCAAAAACATATTCATCTTCAAAAAAAGGAACTGTCGTCTTTGTAACATCTCCGGCTTCCAATCTATCAGGACAAGTCATTCAAATAACTGAACCCGGATTATATTATTTTGATGGCAGTTTGTGGCAAACATTTTCAAAAGAAAAGCAACCCACTGAATATAGAATTCTATTGACATTTGACCATACCAGCACTGCGGCTCTTAGTACAACTTCTATCTGGTCCGCTCCGGTTAATTATAATGGAAATACAAATAATTATTTAACCGCTTCTAAATACTATACGATTGGAACCAAAAATTATGGAGGACTAAAGGGATCTGTGTTATTTAGAAAAGTTCAAGGGATTGTTAATGTAAAATTTCAAATATTTAGGTCGACTGATTCAGAACCAATTACTTCAGACGCACTTATAAATATTCCGGACATCTTTAGTGACATAGGGTATATTCCTAACCAGATTGTTTTTTTACATCCTGAGAATTCAACAATGCTTATTCCTGCCTTGCTTGAAAATTTCACCATAAAAATTCCTCAAGCTTCTTTAGGCGCAATATCAACATCATATTATACTTATGGAGAAGTTCAGGGCTACTCAAATTGGATCAGACCCTATCTACAATAGGATGCTAAAATTATAGCAATTAATATAAATTATACACAATTAATACGATTCTTAAGACCAAATGAATTTTAATAAAAAATAAAATGAAAACATTAATTTATTTTTTTCTGCCTTTCATAGCAATAACAATACAGGGACAGATTGGAATTAACACCCAGACGCCCGAGACTACTTTAGAAGTTGTAGGGAAACCAAATGACACCAATCATTATGACGGGATTATTCCTCCACGAATTTCAGGAAACCAACTCGCTTCAAAAACATATTCTTCTGCAAAAAAAGGAGCTGTCGTTTTTGTAACCTCTGCGGCCACAAACTTATCGGGGCAAGTCTTTAATGTCACAGAACCGGGCTTATATTATTTTGATGGTACTATCTGGAAATCAATAGCAAAAGACGACCCGCTTAATACGGTTGCCCTCAGAGGGAATGCTTCGACGGTTGAACTTATTGTCAGGAACAATTTGCATCTAAATTTTGATGAGAAAGAAAATTACATACTGGGCATTTCCAGAAGTCCAATCACCGGTGACTACAATTCTATTTTTGCAACCGACTCTAATATAACCTCTGGAAAAGGAAACTCAGCCAGTGCTTATGCAATGTCTCAGGGAGAAGTTACAGGCAAACTTAATTATGCTGCAGGAGTTTCTGCTTTGAATGGCATAGCAAACGGCGTAATCTCCGGCAATAGAAATATTGGAATTGGTCCAGGAGCTATGTCCTACATTACTTCAGGAAATGATAACATATCTATTGGCTATCTGTCAGGGACAGGAAACCGAACAGGGTCTAACAATATTTTCATTGGCATTGGCGCTGGTAGCCCGGCCACAGGAAACAGAAGCGTAAGTAATAAACTAGCTATACATTCAACCCCCGTTACAACAAGTTCAACCAGCTTTTGGGATAGTATCACGAACAATTATACGGATTACAAATTTGCTTTGATTTCGGGGGATTTTTCTGAGAGATGGTTAAATATCAATGGCAAGCTAAGCGTTACACCTTCCCAAATGCCCAATGCAGACGGAGATTCATCCTATACGAAAAAAGTAGTTGCCAAAACAGATGGTTCATTTGGTTTTGCAACAGAAACAGTTCCTAACCCTCCGTCTACCGGAACATATATTCTGAAAAGTGTGAACGGCGTAACAAGTTGGGTAACGCCATAATCATAAAACATGGCATTTCGAAAAAAGGAGATTTTATATCAATTGATAAAAAACAAATCAGGGAAGTGAAAAAAGTAAAAGTCGTTAGTTCCATTGTTGTGTGCATTATGGCAATTGCAGCGGTCATCTTTATTCCTATTTAGTAATAGCATTCATTATATCAAACTTGATTTGAAACTGAGTATGGACGAATTAAAAGATGAGGTGATTTTGATCAGGATAAAGAGTCAAAAAAAGAAAGACTGGAAAAACCTTTGTTCCAAAAAACAAATTTCTCTGACGAGTCTAATCGTCAATTCCGTAGAGAATAGAATGATGGATGACGAGAGACGAAAAGTATTGGCGTTCATTGAAAAACAGGATAACATCTTCGGAAAAATTGAAACCAATATCAATCAAGTTGCAAAAATAGCAAATGGTCAAAAATTTATCAGCGAAAATGAACTCAGAAATTTTTCGGATAAGTTATCAGAGATCGTAATTCTGAAAAAAGAACAGAACGAAATCTTTACAAAAATCTATGCACAGCTATCAAGATGATTGTTAAGATCATGGATCCGGCAGGTCCCAGTTTTCCAGGAGTTCATTATAACGATAAGAAAATTGATAAAGGCATTGGAGAATTAATGCTGATGAAAAATTTTCCTTCCTTCATTAACGAATCAAGCAGCAAGGAAGAAGTAAGAAACTATTTGAGAGCTATTTCGATAGGGAATAAAAAAGTAGTGAAACCTCAATTTCACGCGATGATCTCTACGAAATTTCAAGAACATTCGAAAGAAGAACTGACTAAGATCGCTGAGAATCTTATGGATGAAATGGGGTACGGAATGCAACCTTTCATTGTGGTTTTTCATAGTGATACCGATAATAATCACGCTCATATAGTTACTACAAGAGTCGATAAACAGACAGGAAAAAAGATCAATGACAGTTATGAAAGGCTTAAAGCCCAAAAAGCATTAAGCGATACAATGGAAAAATTGTATGGTCAGAAACCTCAAGAGGAACTTAGCAAACTGTTGAGCTACAAAATAAGTTCGCTCAATCAGTTGGAAACTTTACTCAGCACAAATGGTTACAAGATAGGCAAAAACACAAATGATGAAAATTCTTTTAACATTTTAAAGAACGGGGTTATACAGCGGATAATTTCAGGGGATCAAATTGTTTTTGATAACAGCAAAAATGAAAAAAGGGCTAAGCAGATCAAAGCCATATTAAGCAAATACAAAGAATTGTATTCCAATAAGGTTTTTAAAGTGGAGGATAATAGAAAAAATGAAGCAGTGCTTCCAAAAGAGAAAACTACTGACGGAGGAAATGATTCAAAAATGAAGATTGCCTTTGAAAGCGAGCTCCAAAAAAAGCTGAAAGATGTTTTCGGGATCGATATGCTTTTTCATCATAAAGAAGATAAAAATCCTTTTGGCTACACCGTAATCGACCACAAAACGGGAAAAGTATATAAAGGAAGTGATCTACTGAAAATGAATGAAGTGTTTGAATTTACTTCTGACAAGCTGGATAAGAAGACTTTTGAAATACTGAAGGATTATAATATCCGCAGCCAGGAAACAAAGAATATCCTGCTTGAATTTTTTAAGAAGAATAATCCGGAAACAGAAATCAAGGACTTTATGCTTTTTGAAAACCGGGCTAAAAAAGATCTGGAAACCTACCGAAAAGTCCAGTTTGAAGTAAAGGACTTTATTAGAAATAATAAAAACACAAATGATGAAAAAAAAGATATTTCTATAACGGCTGCGGAAGACGGAAAGCTGTATGCTGTTCATACCAGATTCCATTACGTGGGTGAACTTCAACCATTAATCGGAGAAAAGGAATATCAAAAATTTCTGAATCCGATAAGCGTAAATGAAGAGCAGAGAGAAAACCGGACTGAAAATAATGAAAAAACAGAATTAAGCAATGCCGTCAACGAAATGCTTTTTGAATGGATGAAAAGTTCGGGAACTACGAAAGATCCTTCTGAAAAAGAATTAAAAAAACGAAGAAAAAAGAGCCGGTAGGCACCGACAGTGAATTTACCAAAACTAAAAACCAACAATCAATCAGTATGATTATCACTTTTGCCACACAAAAAGGAGGAACCGGAAAAACGACATTGGCGATCGCATTTGCCAATTACATTTCCGCCATTTCAGATAGGAAAATCAATGTTTTTGATTTCGATTATCAAAAATCATTCTACCACAAATGGAAAGAAGATGAAGTACTGGATGTTCCAAAATTGTATGATGTAGAATGTATAGACGAAGAACAGCCGTTTGCAGACTTTGAAACGCTCATTAATTTGAAAGACAGCAACGAGATCAACCTCTTTGATCTGGCCGGAACATTAGATGCGAAATACAGCGATTTGCTGATTTACAGTGATTTTATCGTGATTCCTTTTGAGTATTCCGATGTATCTGCAAAATCAACTTTGGTTTTCGTGAATATGCTGGGATTATTGGAAAGTGAAGCTGAAAGAATATTTATCCGCTCCAAATACGACAAAGGCTACAAGTATTTAAATCAGGAAGGAATGGATACAGAAATTACAAAATACGGCATACTTCTAAAAAGCCCTGTTTTCAAACGAAACTGTCTGCAAACGATTGATACCAGAAAGCTGTCCTACGAACAAAAATATGCGGTAAAGAAATCATTTGGTGAACTTATAGAACACATCAATCAAACTCTGGAAATCACCATCTAGATTAAATAGCAAAAACTAAATATCAAACATTATCCACCAAAACCAAAATAAAATGATAAAAATCTCACTTTGCATCCTGGCTGTTTATCTGATGTATTACGCCGGAAATATTTTGTACGATCTGTTTCTTAAAAAAGAAAAGGAAAACTACAAAGAAGAGGCTGAGGAATTTTCTTTGTCCGAAATCTCAGAGCAGTACGAAGACCTTACTAAAAATGTCGGGATTGAAGATGTTGAAAATCTCAATACTCCAAAATCCTTTAATAAAAATATTATCCATCCGGATTCCATCGAAGGAAAACATGAAAGGCAAGATTTGCAACATTTGAGGGAACAATTTGAATCTGAACAAGACATTGATAATTTTCAAAATGATGAAGGAATGTCAGAAGACCAACCAGGAATATCTGATACTCTTCCAAGTCATAATGAGGAGAAAATTCCTAATCAATACACTGATAAAAGTAACTTAACTGTAAGTAAAACAAATAAAGATAAGTTTCGAAATCTACTCAATCTCGCTGAAACCAGTGTGCAGCTCATTGCCAATAATAATGGGTACAAAACATATCAATCCATTATGTAGACCTTAAGTGCAATAAACATTTAACAAACTGATAAACAACGGATTAAAAATTCGATGCAGCCCAAGTTATGCCCAAAATTTAACAACCAACTCATTTTTAACCTTTTAAAATCTTATTTATTTATGAATCAAAAATTCAAAAAACACCGTGTGATGAAAAAAGCTTTAACTGCTTTTGCCATACTCTTAGCCGTAACTCCGGTATTTGCGCAAGGTGGTGCAACCGCTATCTCCAACGCAGCAAGTGATATCACTGATTATTGGGATCCTGTAAAGCTGATCTTGAAAGCAGTAGGAGGATTGGTCGGTTTTATCGGAGGTCTTCGGGTTTATAACAAATGGACGAATGGTGACCAGGATGTCAACAAAGAGATCCTTGGTTATGGAGGAGCAATGATCTTCTTGATTGTCGTTCCGGAATTCGTAACAGCATTCTTTGCCTAGTATGGGATTCTACCTTTATAAGGGGCTCAAAAAGCCCCTTGTATTTTTCGGACTCAAAGGGAAATACATCTTTTACGCAGTAGGAGTCATCGGAGGTGGGGTTATTTCAGCATTGGTACTCTCGAAGTTCGGTCTCTTAGGCTCTTTACTTGGACTTGTAGTCACCGCAGGCGGAGTTTATCTCATTTTCAGAAGACAGGACAAATATGGTTTGTATGATAAAACCAAAAACTTCGATCAGATCTTAATTTTTCCAAAAAGGTTAGACAGTAATAAACTTTTAAAGAATGGCAACAACAAAAAAACAAGCATTTAGCATTCCATTTATAGGCTATGATTATGGAAAGGATTTCAATTGGGATTTTGATGTTCTTTTCGGACAATACGGGAATCCTATTATTGGAATCAAGATTAAAAATATTGTTGAGCAATATTCAGCAGACCCGGATAGCTATCTCAATTTCCACACGGTTCTAAATCAGGTGGTATCAATCATTGGAGAAGGAAGAATTGTTCAGAAGCTCGATATTTTTTCTAAGAAAAGATACACCGCTGAACAATCCAACCAATTTCTACAACAAAAATATTCGGAACATTTTGACGGCAGGCTTTTCAAAACCATCGAAACGGTACTTTTCTTCACGGATATTATCGATGACAAGCTGAAAAAGAAAAAAAAGCAATATAATTTCTCTGAAAAAAGCTACAAAGAATTACGGGACAAATGCCAAAAAGTATTGATGCTTTTAAAGCAGAATGATTGTGAACCTGAGTTTTTATTTGAGAAAGATTTTGAATATTACATTTCGGGAGTTCTGTCAATGCAGTTTTCCGAATCTCCCATATTTGATAATATCAAAAGCACCAACGAATTTTTACAGATTGGGAACCGATTCGTGAAGAACATTTCTTATGTGGATGTAGAAAATATTGATCTGCCTTCAGAAATCGAACCTTATTCTGTTCTCGGCGGTAACGGTGCGGCAGCTGAAACGGCGGTTGATAATTTTAGTTTTATTAATGAACTAGAAGACTACGAAACGATTGTCTACAATCAGGTCATTACGATTCCGCTTCAGGCACAACAGCAAAGGGAACTCGACAAAAAGAAGAAAAAGCACGAAGGAGCAGCCAACAATTCTCCGTCCAACGCGATTATCGCAGATGAAATTCAGACCCTGCTTCATAATATAGCAATTGACGGACAGCTGGTTGTCAATGCTCATTTTTCCATCCTTTTTTCAGCAGAAACACTGGAGAAAATGGAGAACATTCAGTCGATGATAGAAAATAAGCTATTTACAAAAGGAATCATTGTTTCTAAAAATGCCTACAACCAACTCGAACTTTGGCGATCAGCCGTTCCGGGCAATGGAACAGAACTCAGGGAATACGATCTATTTATGACGACAAGCGAAGCGGCCTTGTGTTTTTTTTTTAAAGAAAGTTACCCCGTCAATGAAGAATCCAATTTCTACCTGAGATTTACAGACAGACAAGGCGTTCCGCTAAAAGTAGATCCTTCGGATTTACCAATGAAAACTGGAAGAATAAACAACAGAAATAAGTTCGTTCTCGGACCTAGTGGGTCAGGCAAGAGTTTTTTAATGAACAATATTATCGAGCAGTATTTGACTTACAATTATGATGTAGTGATTGTTGATACAGGAAATTCTTATTCGGGAACCTGTAAATATAAGGGAGGAAGATACATCCAATACACTGAAGAAAAACCGATTACTATGAATCCTTTTCTGATGGATCAGAAAGAATTTAATATCGAAAAAATTGAATTTTTGACCAATTTGATCTTCTTGATCTGGCAAGGTCCGGATTCTTCAATGTCATCAGCTCAAAAATCCATTTTAGACAATGTATTGATGTCTTATTACCATCAGTATTTCAACTCGGGAACGCCGTGGTACGAAAATATAACTTCAGAAGAATTGATTCTGTATTTAGGCAAATATAATATTCACGAATCAGATATTTATACCGAATATGAGAATGAATCCAACGGTAAACATACTTACTATGATGTTTTGGGAATTGCCTTCGATGCAAGTTCTGACGAAGTGAAAGATGCGGGAAGAAAGTTGTTGAAATTTTATCATCCCGATAAGAATGTTAATAATCCCGAATATGACAGTGAACAATTTTACAAAGTTTATGAAGCTTATGAAACTTTGAATGATGAAGAAAAAAGGAAAATCTATAATGAAACGCAGTTGATTCTTATAAAATCAAATGAAATTATCAAACAGCCCAAAACGCCTGAAGATTGGTATGGTTCCTTTAGAAAAGCCATTATCAAAAAGATTATTGAATTAGAGGAAAAATTAGAAACGAAAGAGCTTTCCTTTAATGGCTTTTATGATTATTGCGATCAATTTCTTCCCCTTTATTTAAACAACAGAAAGCACAGAATCACTGAAAAGGAGTTCAATCTGAGAACATTTCTCTTTGTACTGAAAGATTTTTACAAAGGAGGACGGTACGGAACAACATTAAATGAAAGTGCTGACAATACGCTTTTTGATGAATCATTCATTGTTTTCGAAATTGATAATGTAAAGGACAATCCAAAACTATTTCCGATTGTAACGCTCATTATTATGGACACTTTCATTCAGAAAATGAGACTCAGAAAAGATCGCAGAAAAGCCTTAATAATTGAAGAAGCGTGGAAGGCTATTGCGAGTAAACTGATGGGAGGTTACATTCTTTATCTGTATAAAACAGTAAGAAAATTTTGGGGAGAAGCAGTAGTGGTAACTCAGGAATTGGATGATATTATTGGAAATGCGGTGGTAAAAGATTCCATCATCAATAATTCAGACACTTTTATATTGCTTGACCAAACGAAGTTCAAAGACAACTTTGATAAAATCGCTTCATTGCTATCGCTCAATAAAGTCGAGCAAAACAAGATTTTTACCATCAACAATCTCAACAATAAATTCGGGCGAAGCCGATTCAAAGAATTCTACTTGAAACGAGGTTCAAAAGGAGAGGTATATGGAAACGAAGTATCAATAGAGCAGTACCTGACCTACACGACGGAGAAACCTGAGAAATCTGCTGTAGAGTATTATGTGCAAAAGTATGGCAATTATGATGAAGCACTCATCAACATTGTTTCCGATTTAAAAATTTTTGGAGACAGCCTTGAAAATCTTGTTTCACTGGTCAACCTGTATGAAAATCCTTTAGACCAAAAAATCGTTGCCTATTACAACACGATGAAGAAAATACACAAAGGGAAAAATGTTTTCAAGGTCATTACACAAAAGCTCGAAGAACATCAAATAAGTTTTTCAGAATTAATCACCAAAAAATATCAGTATGAAAAAGTTTAGTCTACTATTTATAGGATTCGGTAGTTTTTTATATGCTCAAAATACCTACATCGATCCTACCGTAACGGCGGCAATGATTCTGTATTCTGAAAATCTGAAAGCCAAACAAAACGAAGTGATCGAGGAAACTTCAAAGTTAAAAGATGCGCAAACCTGGGTCGGAACCCAGATGGTTGCAGCTAATGATATTCAGAATAAAATTCTGAAAGGCTTGAAAGAAGTTTCAGGAACATTACAAAACGGAATTCAGGCACAGGAAATCTACTCAGAACTCAATAAATGTTACAATTATTCATCGCAGGTTGTACAACTAGCATCAGAACATCCTGAATATTCCATTTTTGGAGTAAAAGCATCCCAAAAAACCTACGAGCAAAGTCTAAAGATTGTAACCGATGTTTCTGATATTCTCGCATCCGGAGAGCTGAATCTGGCTACAGCAGGAGACCGCTACAAAATTCTTCATAATATTTCGGGTAATGTCAAAAATCTGAAGCTTTGGCTTTTGGCTATAAAATTAAGACTGGAAAAAGCCAATCGATTGGGGTTTTGGAATTCTATTAATCCATTTGCCGGATATATCAATACAGACAAAGCTATTGTTGAAAATATAATGAACAGGTACAAACGGAATTTTTAAATTTTTCTATTATGAGAAAAAGAATTCTTCTAAGCCTATTTATTCCGACCGCTTACTTTGTGTTGACATCTTCCGGTGGTGGTTCTACACCGGCTTGGCAACAAGAAAATGTGTCATTTCCGATGATGGATCTGGAAATTAATGCCACGATGAAAGAACACGACCGGCAAAAAGAAATGCGTCAAAAACAAACAGCAAATGCCACCGTAGAAACTGCCAACAGAGCCCAATGGAACCAATTTAAAGACAAGATTACCAAAATACAGGATAGGCTTCGGATTGTTTCATTTGCCATTCAAGCTGTACCGACCGGAATAGCAATGAGCAGAGAAATAACCAAAATAACAAACAATCAGACTGCTATTATCAATGAAATAAGTGATGCTCCCTATTCCATTATAGCCGTTTTGCCTTCTCAGGTTCAGTTTGTTGATGATTTGCAAATGGTAACACGGCTTGTAATGGGAATTGTGATTTCTTATGGAGCGATTAACCAAATGGAAAAATCAGAACGTAACGTATTATTAAACTATGCTTTGGGCGAAGTAAAGGCGATAAGCAGAAATTCCACACATATGCTTTTGAAGATAAGGGATATTAAAGCCAAAGTAAAACGTAACAAAAGAGCCTTTCAATATTATGTCAATAGGGATAAGCAAGTAGTTGAAAGCATCATGAATAACATCAAATCTTTCTAAAATGAAAAAAATATTTTTTTCCGGAGTTTTATTCTTCTCTGTTGCATCTGTAAAAAGCCAGCAAATTGTTATCAACGACAAACTTTTGTCGCAAATCACGGTAAACCACGGAGTCAGATTAGGAAGCGAGCAAACTTTTCTGGATTCCTATGAAAAGCAAAAAGAATTGTATGACAACATCAATAATAAAATCACGCAGATCATTGCGATTCAGGAATACATCTATCAACAACTGAAAAATGTAAATTCAGCCTTGACCCAGAGCAAAAAACTCATTTATCTCTATCAATATTTGGGTAAAATAGTAACGAACTCCAATAAAATGCTGGATCTATCAGCACAGCATCCTGAATATTCGGTACTCATTTCAAAATATTATGTTGAAATAGGAAAACAGACTTTGAAGCTTCAGCAGGAAGTTACTCAGGATATTCTCAATGAAGACAAAGACTTTCTGATGGATGCAATGGATAGGGAAATGCTGATTGAAAAGATTTTTACAAGGGTAAGAAATATCAATGGGAATATTTTATACATCAATCTGCGATTAGAGAATGCCAAGAAGATCCCTTATCTGTATCAGGTTCCTGTTCTCCGCAATTACATCAATATCGACAAAGCTATTGTTGGCGACATCATCACTAAATACAACCACATATTTAATTAAAAAATCATGAAAAATCTACTAAAAAAAATCAGCCTATTTCAGTTACTCCTAATCGCAACCACTGTTTTTGGGCAATTGAGTGTAAAGAGATTGAATGACCCTTCCATTGTTGCTCAACATAAAAGAATGGTCTTTCAAGATTGGGGAGATTGGAGACCTTATCCAAAATACTTTTTAGGCATTCAAACCAATTTTGCCTACGCAACAGTCTGGGGAATATGGGCTCCAAAGATCAACAGGGATTATAAAGACGGTGAAGATATTCGACCATTAAAACCTACAGGAGTACAAAATCAAAGATTCGCTCAATTAAAATTTCAGGAAGAAGAAGCAAAAAAAATAAAAGCCGCTTCGGACACCATTCATAAAAGAAGCGTTCAGGATTTTGCCCATTGGACTTCCGCTACTGTTGATGCCGATCCTCTTTGGTTGTTGTATTACAAACGAATGCTAAAACCCATTACCGAATTTCCCGATACGCCTCAAAATTTTATGGAGTGGCGATTGAAAGACCAGCAAACCTTTGAAACACTCAGCTCAACAGGAACAATAAAAAGACTTCAGGAAGAACTGGATCTCATCAAAGAAAAATATTCAATGTCCAGAAGTATGGATATGCCAAGGGGAAAACGGTTCATTATGTATCACGAAACCCTGATCAGATGGCGAAAATTCGTACGGGAATTAAGGAAGCACAATAATAAGACAACACTCCTTACAGATTATAAAAACATTTTAAAGAACCATTCAAATTACGCTTTGCCACCTGCGTGGACACCGGCTTCAGATCAACAAATTGTTCAAAATATGATGAATCATTATAAACACCGATTTTAAAAATGAATAAAACGATAACATTAACTTTTTGCTTATTAGCAATTCTTTTACCTGTAATGGGTTTCGCCCAGACAGATAGCGATTACAGTAATTTACTCCAGTTTTTAAAAGGTGACGGTGCTTTTGAGAAATGGTTTATGGAAGTTTTTACCAAACTGGACAACAGTGTGCAGGATAGTGCAGCAGGTTCAGCTTTGGTAGGAAAAGCAATAGGCGGTTTAGGTGCTCTGATGTACCTCGGATATATGGGCTGGCAGATGGCTGCCGGAGACAGAGAATGGGAAATCACGCCTATGCTGAAACCAATTCTTATAGGATTTACCCTTGTTTACTGGAGTGGATTTGTCAGTATGATTCAGGCACCCTTTGAGGCGATTGCCGAACCCGGAATCGCAATTTTCAGCGATATAGAATCGGAAGTTAACGACTTGAGGGTCGAAAGATTTAAAAAGCAACAGCAATTACTCGATGCCGTCATAAAACTGAAAGCGGAAGAAGATGCGAAACAGGAAGTCATTGAGAATACCACTGAAGATGCAGATGATTCTTGGTTTGACATCAGTGAGGGATTGGATAAATTAATCCAACCCATCAAAGAATGGTCGATAAGAATGGAATTCCAAATGCAAAAATTAGTAGCGGAACTCATTGAATTTGTCTGCTTGTCCATTCTTCGCATCTGTGTGTATCTTATTTTCTTCATTCAAAAAATATGGGCGTATATACTCATCATTTTAGGACCCATAGCCGTAGGGATGGCTTTGATTCCAGGATTTGAAAATTCTTTATACAGCTGGGTATCAAAGTTTATCAATATCAATCTCTACACTTTTGTTGCCTACACCATCATCAACATCGGTCAGCAACTGATCGCTTCGGGTTATACAATGGAGATTGAAAGATACGATACGCTTTTATCCAACGGAACCATTACCAACTTAGACGCTTTGATGGTCTATGTGAGTAATTCGGGAATGATCTACAATCAGCTGTTTACGTGTGTTGCCTATGTGGTTACAGGAATCGGAGTTTTAATGACTCCAACTATTGCAGACAGTATTGTTTCTGCGGGAGGAGCAGGATCAATGACCAAAATGAAAAATGCAGCAGGAAAAATAGCAAGCAGTGCCAAAACAGCAATATTGGCGGCTAAAACAGGAGGAGCTTCTGTCGCAGCGAGTGCAGCAGCAGGCTCAGCTTCGGGAAGAGTTAAGGAAGCGATGAAAAACGGAAAATAATCTCAAAAATTACCATAAATGCTTATTAAAAACATAGAACAAAGAATTAAAATCAACAAGGTCATTTCAATCTCAACCATTGCCTTTGCTGTTTTCATTGTCATTGCAGGATTTTTCTTTGCGTACAGAATGATCGAGGATTCCAGAAGATCCATTTACATTTTAGATAATGGGGTTCCGGTTCTTGCCAAGCAAACGGACGTACTTCTCAACCGACCTGTTGAATACAAAGCGCAGATAGAACTTTTCCACAGACTGTTTTTCACACTCGCTCCAGATGATACCTATATCAAGGATAATATTCAAAAGTCATTATATCTCATTGATGACAGCGGGAAAAAAGAATATACCAACTTAAAGGAAAAAGGTTTTTACAATCAGATCATCGCGTCCAGTTCGATGGTCAGTATCCATACCGATTCTATTGCACTCAATATGGAACAGAAGAAATTTAGCTTTTTCGGAAAACAGATGATCACAAGAAAATCTTCTGTCATTACCAGAATGCTCATCACCGAAGGTTTCTTTGAAGACATCATTCGGAGCCCTAATAATCCTCACGGCGTGATTCTTAAAAACTGGCGAATCATCAATAACGAAGAACTATCCAATCAAAATAAAAACTCTTACTAAAAATGGAAACTACATTTAAAAAAAAAGGTCAGAAATGGCTGCAGTGGGCAGTTCAAAATCCGAAGAAATTCTTCACGTATTCAATGATTCTACTGTCGGTTTCATTTATAGGGTCTCTCATTCAAGGTATCTTTTTCCCTTCCGAAACGGCTTTCAAAATAAGGCCTCCGGTTCTCTATTCTAAGAGTAAGATGAGTCAAAATCCACCTGTGAACAATGATAAAGAGATGGAGAAAATTGTGAACGAACTGAAAACTTTAAAAGAAAAAAGAGACCAAAACGCTCTTGAAAAAGAAGACAGCTTACGAATTGACTATCTGTTCAACCAATACCAAAAATTAAAAAATGGCCGGTAGCACCGGAGGCAGTTTATACAAAAATCAAAAATAAATGAAAAAAATAAATTTTAAAGAAAAAAAATATGTTCTGCCTCTTTTGGCTTTGCCATTTCTTTTTCTTTTCGGCTATGTAGGAGCGCAGTTTGTCAAAGAGGACACTTCTGAAAAAGACAAGCCAAAAGAATTATCTCTTTCACTGGGTGATACGCAGGATTCTATTATGAGCAAAAATGATGCTTATGATGCTTTCTTCAAAAAAGAGGATAACAGAACAATGCTCGGTGGATTGGACAAAGAAGAGGATAGTTTATTGAACTATGATGACCAGTTGTCATTAGCGCAAAAAAGAAAAATAGATTCACTAAAAGCAGTCAATAGCAGACAAAACGGATACCAGGCAAAAGGAAATCAATCCTCCTATTACAAACCAAATCAATCACAAAGGGACGATAAAGATTACAACAGGTCTTCGGAAATCATCAAAATGCTAAATGACAAATCCTACGGAAACCAGGAAGATAAATACGCTGATACACCTAAAGAAAAGACACAAAGTGTCCAACCAGACCCTGTAAAATATCTGAAAGAACAAATGCTCGTGATGGATTCTTTAGAAAAATCCCATGATCCTGAGTACCAAAGTAAACTCGCAGCAGAACAAAAACTGAAGTCCAATAAAGAGAAAATGGAAGATTTTCTTAATTCAACTTTCAATGTGAGCAAATCCGGAATCAATAGTGGTTTCAATGCTTTCTATAAGGAGAAAGAAAACAGCTTTATCAAAGCGGTCATTGACGAAAACAACAAAGGCTTTCTTGGAAGCAGGATCAGATTTCGATTGTTGGAAGACATCTTTGTTGGAAACAAAAAGATTGGCAAAGGTTCTATACTATATGGTCAAATTTCGGGATTTTCAATGCAAAGAGTCAATCTCAATATTGTTTCGGTCTTTACAAAAGGAGAGATCTATCCGGTCAATCTATCCATTTACGATGTTGACGGGATGAAAGGATTGTACGTTCCACAAAGTGTTTTTAGAGATATGATGCGGGAAATGGGTAGCAACTCAGTTCAAGGAACACAGATGGATATGGGCGGAAAAGGATTTTTTTCAAGTATTGGAAGCAGCCTTTTTACATCAACATCTAAATCAATCGCCAACCTGATCAAAGAGAACAAAGCAAAATTGAAGTACAATTCTTATGTCTTTTTAATCGACGAAAAACAACTGAAAGATGCAAAAAACCAACAAAAAAAATAAAACAATGAGAACTTTATTATACACCCTTTTACTTTTCGCAGCAAACTTACTGATTGCACAAACGGCAACCAAAGAACAGATTATTTCCGATTTACCGGAGATTGAAATTACGGACGGGATCAACCTGCATATTATCTCACCGGAGCCCATTCAATACGTCGATTTATCAACCGAACAATTAACCGGGGATTTACCGGCTACCAATATTGCCAGGATAAAAATAACCGACCATCCTGATTCTGACGAGAAGGGAAAAACTAAAATGCCTACCGCATTTTCCAATGGAACTCAAATTGGAATTATTACGGTTGTTGCGCAGTCTTTCATCGCACAGTACAAAGTCGTTTACAGAAACCAAGACAATCTGAATACGATTACAAACATCCACATTCAGCCTGAAGCAATGCAGCCCATAGAATTTGATAAAATGGTTTTCTCAAATCTTGAACTGCGAAAATTTGCGATGGATATTATTCAAAAAAAATCTGAGAAAAATCCAATTAGAGAAGAGAAGAATCTGAAACTCAGTTTTCAACTCAATAATGTCTATGTAATAAGCGACTATATTTTTTTAGATATGACCATGAAAAACAATTCTAATCTGAGCTATGATATTGAGGATTTGAAATTCTCCTTAGAAGACAAAAAAATCCATAAAGCAACCAACAATCAGAGTGTAGATTTAAAGCCCATTTTACAGCTCAATCCCCAAAAACACTTTAGAAAAAATTTCAGAAATATTTATGTTTTCAAAAAATTCACCTACCCAAATAGTAAAGTGATGATGATAAGATTAATCGAAGAACAACTCTCTGGACGCACTATAGAAATGAAGGTGAACTATTCTGAAATTCTTAAAGCTGATACTTTTTAATTATGATAGCAATACAAATATTTACAATCATTGTGTTTTTCATTGGCGTGATCGTGGGTTCCTACTCCGTCTATGCCATAATTCAGATTAAAAAAACACAGAAAGAAATCAAAAAAGATTTTACGCGATTACTCTACCTTAAAGAATGGTACAAGAAAATTTCCGAAGATAATTATGGTAAAGACATCATCAATGAAAAAGAAAAAGAGTTTTTGAAATTCAATAATTTATAAGACAATCATGCAAGAACAACAACACCAAATCAAGATCTATGGCTTTCTACAAAAAGCAGTGTATGCAGTCGTTGCGTTAGATTGCGCTTCACTGTTTTTTCTTGACGCCAATGTTCCGGTAGTATCCAACTTGCTGAAAAATTTTTCAAAGCTGAGTTTTATTTACCCACCTATCAATGCCAAATTTGCAACATTGGTTCTAATCGGATTAGTTGCAATTGGAACAAAAGCCAAGAAAAAGAAAGACCTCAATATTGCTACAGAAATTGTTGTTCCAATGATTTTGGGGTTGCTGATGATTTTTTCATCGCTGGTTTGGCAAAATGAAGCGGGAGATGCAAAGCTTCCAAAAGTATTTCCCGGATTCAATCTTTATCAAGTAATTTATGCAGTTCTATCTTTTTTAGGAGCAGTAATTCTTCAAATGGGCGCTGATTCCATTTCAAAATTGATGCAACAAAAAATGGGAAAAGACCGATGGAATGTAGAGGAAGAATCTTTCGACCAAAATCAAGAACTGATAACTTCGGACGTCACAATAAACATCCCATATCTGTTCCGTTTCAAAAACAAGAGCAACAAGGGTTGGATAAACATCAATCCTTTTAGAGGAACAATGGTCATCGGAACACCGGGTTCAGGGAAGTCGTTCGGTGTCATCAATCCTGCCATAAGACAAATGATCGCAAAAGGTTTCTGTCTCTGCATCTATGATTTTAAGTTCCCGGATTTAGCCCAAATTGCTTATTATCATTATCTATTAAAGAAACAAAAAGATCCCAATTACAAACATCAATTTTATGTTATCAATCTGAATGAAGTTGAAAAATCAAAACGAGTTAACCCGTTTCATAAAAAGTACATCCAAACTTTGGCAGAAGCCCAGGAAATGGCAGAATCGATGGTTTCATCTTTACAGAAAGGAGGTTCCAGTTCCGGAGGTGGTTCTGAAGCTTTCTTTACCCAATCTGCGATCAATTTCCTTTCGTCCTGCATTTATTTTTTTGCAACATTCGAAAATGGAAAATATTCTGATCTGCCTCATATTCTTTCCTTTATGAACCGCAGTTATAAAGAAATTTTCGACACGCTTTTTACCAACGAAGAAATTTTCTCTTTGCTTTCACCTTTCAAAACCGCTTATGACAACAAAGCATTTGACCAATTGGAAGGACAAATCGGAACACTCAAAATTTTCCTTTCAAGATTGGCAACAAAAGAAAGTTTTTGGGTGTTTTCAGGAGATGAAGTGGAATTGAAGATAACCGACAGAGATAATCCTTCCATTATTATTCTGGCTTCAGACCCGGGAACACAGGATATTAATTCTGCATTGTATTCTTCGGTACTAAACAGGACTTTAAGATTGATCAATTCCAAACACAATTTACCGGGAGGAATTATCGCAGACGAATTTCCGACGATTTACATTCATAAAATTGATAACATCGTAGCAACTGCAAGAAGCAATAAGGTCGCTGTAATGCTTGGACTTCAGGAAATTCCGCAGCTCAGACAGTTCTACAAAAAAGAAGTTGCTGATACAATTTCTGCCATTGTCGGAAATATTCTTTCCGGATCTGCCAGAGACAAAAATACATTGGATTGGTTGGAAAAACTTTTCGGAAAAATTAAACAAAAATCATACTCGCAGTCGATTTCACAGCAAGGAACAACCACCAGTATCAATGAAAAGATGGATAATATGATTCCGGCAGGTAAAATAGCAGCCTTGAAAACCGGGGAAATGGTTGGAATGATCGCACAGGGAGTAGAAAATGATGCTGAGGAGTACAAAACCTCTGCAGTCAGCGGTAAAATTAATTTGGATAGGAAAACCATTCAAGAAGAAGAAAAAAACTATGTGAAAATGCCCTCATATTACTTTTTTGTGGATAAAAAAGGAGTTAACCGAAAAGAAGAAGTGTTGATGACCAATTTTAGAAAAATCAATAAAGAAGTGGAACTCATTGTAAATGAAAATATAAAAGCTGCATAAAATGAAAAAACTAAAATACATATTTACTTTGATGGCATTGTCCTGCAGTTGCTTATCATTTGCGCAATTCAATACGATTACAGCAACAATACAAAAGAAATCTGAAAATCCGAATGTATCAGAAAAATCTAATATCGAAGAGCCGGTAAACCAAAAAAAGGCCAAGAAATCTTGGAAGCAAGTTTTAAATATCACCACAAAATCAGATTTAAAAAATGAAACCAAAGGTTCGACGAAGTGGTTATCGAGTCAAATCGATTCTTTGAAAATGTTGATTAAAGAATATAGCAGTGCAAAAGAAGTGCGAAAAAATGAGTTTGAAAAACTGAAAGATTCTTTGATTCTGCAGGCACTGAATAGAGCAGGAGAAACAGGGCCAACATCAAAAAAACAAAAATTTTCTACCACGTATGATTTTGTTGATGAGCCGAAATATTTTTTTTCAAAAATTGTGATGCCCCTTAAAAACAAAATAACAGTTACATCTTCCTATGGAACAAGAACGCATCCTATTTTCGGAACAAAAAAAAAGCACAATGGGATCGACCTAAAAGCCAGCTATGAGAATGTCTATTCTGTAATGGATGGAATTGTTACTGCAACAGGCTGGGATTCTAAAGGCGGTGGAAATTTTATAAAAGTAAAACATTTTGACCGTTTTGAAACTTCCTACCTACATCTCTCAGAAATATATTATCGGGCAGGAGAACAAGTAAAAGCAGGCTTTATCATTGGGAAAAGTGGAAACTCAGGAAACTCCACAGGTCCACATCTGCATTTTTCGGTGAAAGAATTCGGACAAAGCATCAACCCTTCACGTTTTTTAAATGACCTCATAAAAGTAAACAATTTAATAGCAAACCATTATGAACACTAATACATTACCAACAGACGAACTAAAAAAGTACGGAATTATCAATGAAGATCTTTCATTCTCTAAAAAACTGAATGCAGATGATATTCAGAAATTTCTGAAGGGATACACCATTGTTGCGGACAACGACAAAAACAGGGCAACTTTTCAGCTTACGAATAATAACACCCAACTGAAGGTTATCTTTTTAGAGCGAGATAAAAAACTACCGGAAATTCTTACCAACAGTATGAACAGAGTTGAATATACCGATATTCAAAAGGTCTCTGACAAGCTGTCGCCGGAGTTTTCAGCGCTTGAAAAAAAAGCTTTCATTTTCGACAAAGAAACCGAAAAAGTTGTTGAGTTTGACTTCATCAAAAACGCTACGGAGCTTACTGCCATCATTGCTGATAAAAAGGATACAGAAGAACTAAATCGATATAAAAATGAATTGCTGAAACTGAAAAGTTATCTTTTGGACAAGATAGACCAGTATCCTGAAATATCCAAGGAGATAACGAATGATCTCAGTATCGTTTCCAGAGAGATCAATTCCGTGAACAGCATATCTAAGAACCAAAAACAAATTTCCAAAGCAGATAATTCCGACATTCAACTGAATGTGAACGGCCCTGATGTGTATCAGGATGCCAATCAAAGAAGAGACGATGACCAGGAGCATGACGAAGAAGTGGAGAAATCAAGAAAGTTTAGAAGGTAAATAAAATGGAAATTAATCTAACCTGGTTTGATAAAAATATAGTTCCGAGAACGAAGGCTTATAAAAATTTTGTGAAGGAAATTGAAAATACTTCACCTGAACAGTTTTTTCGGGACGGAGAGAGGCTGTTTACCGATAAAGAGAAAAAGTTTATGTCCATTCACCAATCTAAGGGAAGAACAGTTATCATAGGTTCAAATTTTACTTTGAAAACAATTTTTCATTCAAATCCCGATCTCGTTATTAGGGATACATTTAACACTCCTGCTGAATTAGTAAGATTTATTGAAAAGCAGCAACTAGCCAATAAACATTTGATTTTGCAAAATAACAGGGAGTCTACTGAAATCACTATAGGTAGCGATTCAATAAGGCAGAAATTTCTCGCTGATCTTTGGGCTCAGGAATTGGAGAAAAAAACTGATTTAAGTTCCGGATTGACCTATACACAAATTGATGAAAAGCAAGCTCATCATTATCGAAATTATGAAGTTGAAGCTGCAAAGTTATCATCAGAAGGGGTTCATCAAATTGAAATGACTGATCTGGAAGAAAATGCAGACTTTTTTTCAGATGAAGGTTTTGAGGAAAATTTAATCCCTGCATCTAGTCTTCCGGACGGCTGGACCTGGAACGATTACGATGATGGGAGTGGCTCGCTGAAGAGTCCAAGCGGTCATAGGTATTACAGCTATGATCTGCAAACTCAGGAATATACATTACCGTACGGTCGGCGAGAATGGACAGGTATGAGAGATTTTTATGATGCTCCAAAAAGTTTGAACGAATTCAAAAGCTATGTCGAAAACGACTTAAAAGCAAAAGCAGTGCAAAATAATCTTTATCCGAAACTTTCCGAAGATGAAAAAAATGATATTCTCAATTACAGGATCTTTATGAAAGAAAACGAATTCATACTGGAGAACTTGCAGATCACATCAAACCAGAGAAAGGCTTATTCAGAAAAAATGGAATTTGGAAAAACAGATGGAGATTATTCTCTTACAAAGGCACAAATGGACACAATCCCAAATGTTATTGATGGTCATACGTTGTCAAAAAATGACAAATACGAATTGGCTTTCGGCCTATTGGAAAAACAGCTATATGGGGAATCCTACGAATTATTGGATAGCGGTGAAATTCTAAAAAATTATCTGGATGAAAATGTTTTTTCAAGACACAGAATATTAACAATGAATGATATAAAATTTAACAATCAAAACCCAAACATTATGGAAACACAGAACGAATATGAACCATCTCAGTATCCGAAATTTCAGTTAAAATATCTTGGTTTCGGAGAAGGAGAACAACTGCACAAAGATTTAGAAAATGGTATTAATGCTCCCGAAAAAGAGTTCGAAATTAAAATTACTTCCGACAAAACGATGCCCGGAAATGAAATGGAATTTACATTAAAATTTAATAAGATAGAAAATGGGAGCGTTTTTATGAATTTTTACAATGCTAAACTCACGAAAGAAAATGGCGACGTTATCTCCCACAATTTTCCTGTTAACAGGGTAAATACATTTACTGCTAAAGAAGCTGTCAACCTTTTGGAAGGGCGTACGGTAAAAATAGAATTTCACAATCCGAAAACGGAAAAAATAGAACCTGCATTTGCCAAACTGAATTTTAACGAACCCAAAACTGAAAAAGGAAATTATAATTTCCAGAATTTTTACAAAAATTATGGTGTTGATACAGCTCAGATCGTAGAAAAATCCAAACTGATCTTCGATAAGCCGGAATGGAAGGAAAGTACCATAAAATCTTTGGAAAAAGGAAATATCGTCAAGGTAAAATTTGAATTGGACGATAAAGTGGTAGAAGGCAAAGCGGTACTGAATCCGCAATACAAAAATCTGAATCTGTATGATTCCGATATGAACAGAATCAATACCAACAAGCCTTTAGAAGGTTTGGAACAAGACAACAAGCACGAAAAAAATAACATGAAAGAACAAAGTATTAAACGATAGATAACACGTACAACCAATCATTTATTTCCCAGCGGTAAGTCAAATTAATTAGGCTGCCGCTTTTTTAAACCCTATATCTATGAAAAAACTTTTAATACTACCCAGCTTGTTTTTTCTTTTTGTAAGCAATTCCTGCCACAAAGAAATCAAATCCGAAAAAGGAGGAATCGATGTTGTCTCCAATGTCTATTTTGATGTTTCCAAAAATCTGGACAAAATCCAAAGTTTTCATTTGTCAAGCCTTAATTATTCAGGAGATTCCATAATAGAAAGAATTCCGGATGTTGATGCTCCCGAATTAACCCAACAGATTTATTTCATTAATGATTCATTGTGCTATACCATTGAAAATGAAAATCCAGGCAAAATTATTCTGTCAGACATCATAAGGAAACAAAAGCCGCTTCCTGTTGAAAAGAAAAAAGTAGGGACATTGTTTTCTCAGGAAAAAATCCCCAATTACAGAAACAGAAAGAATCTGAGTGATACGGTTTTGTTTAAGAAAAAATACAAACGATTTGAAATCAACTCACCTTGGATGTACACCCGATTTTACATTTATCCAACGGATACTATTTTACCGTACTCTATTTACAAACACGCGGAAAAGGACTACCACGGAAGGCTCGAAAGGATTGATTCTTACAATAAAAAGACGGACATATTCGTAACGCTTCAATTAATATCAAGAAAAAACTGGGACAGTGAAGCCAGAGAAATTTTTGAGTTTAACCACTTTATAAAAAACAGAAAAAAGTGAAAGATGAAGATTTTTTTAATGAGATAAATGATGACATTTCTGTAGTTGAAGGAAATAAAAGGGAACTTATTGTTTTCACAAACAGTAAGGATATGCTTTCATTCTTGGAGCTTCTTCAATTGAACAAGCAAGTCAATAATAGAACACTTATAAGCCTTAATTCAGGTTCAAATAGCAAAAAATTCCTCAATAGATACCAGAATTATGATGGTAAAATGTTTCTTTGTCTTACCGGGGATAGAACGGGAAATGCAATAACCAGGAAAATTCTTACAGAATTTAATGGCAAAAATATCAAAGACGTTCGTCCGTTGTATGAAATTTCTGAAAATGGGAATCAAGACCTGAGCGAATATTTACAAAACAAATTAAGTCTTCAAAATAAAAATATTAATTTAGTTGAACCAAAAATTTCTGAAAATGAAAGCAATGCAATTGAATCCGGAAGAACATCCGATTCTCAGCAAGTGGGAAACGGAACACCTGAACACAACACTAGAGAACTTAGCCCTAAGATCCAATCCGAGCAAAACGGAAGTTACGGAAGCGGACAAGCAGTGGGCAGCAACAATGCTGGAAATGGATATGCAGGCACAGAGCGGAGTGATTTGGGAAACCGAGACCGAGGAAGAGGATCCTATGACGACTCACAACAAAATAATGTTGGAGAGACTCAAGGACGTTCCGTGGGCGGAATCGTACCCGGGAGAACTGTATCCGATAGAAGAAGACCCGATGGAGGACTTTCCGAGATAAGTGAGGAGTTAACAAATCATGTAGAGTTAGATGCTCTTATTTCAAAATATAAAGGGCAAAAACTGAATAATGATCAAGTTGCAGAAGTAGTTTCTGCAGCTTGTTTTGTTTCCGACAATCACAAAATTAATCTGAAGGAAAATCTTAACATCACTGATGACTTAATAGAAATTTGCAACCAATTTAAAAGTGGAGGAACCGCAAAAGAAGGCAGAGGGATTTTAGATGAATACTATACGCAGGATAAAATTGTTGATGCAGTTCATAATTTAATTAAAGACCATTTTAAAACTCAAAAAGAAATTTCCGTTTTAGAACCAAGTGTTGGAACTGGAAATTTCATTTATGCTACTCACGCATTATCTGTAAATTCTAAAATTACAGGATTTGAAATCAACGAGACCACCGCAAAAATTGCCAAAATTCTGCATCCCGAAGTCGAGATCAATCTTCGTTCGTTTGAAACTGAATTTATTGATGATCGAGGTAATAGAAAAGACTCAAAAGATTTTTCAGAAAAGTATGATTTGGTCATCGGGAATCCGCCCTATGGTGAACATCGGGGACTTTACAAGGGGTTGGGAGAGGAGCCTAAAATTTCAAAATACGAAGATTATTTCGTTAAACGGTCTTTGGATTCACTAAAACCTAATGGAGTTTTGGCAATGGTACTTCCATCATCTTGGCTGAACCGTCGAAGCAATTTAAAAAATGCCAATATTCTGGAAGGTTTCCGCTTACCCAATGGAGCTTTTGCAGGAACACAAATCGGAACCGACATTATCATTCTAAGAAAAAACACTCAAAATATCTCTACTGATATTTCTAATTATTTCGATGATAACCCAGCAAGAATTTTGGGTGAAACCCGAGAGAAAACCAACCGGTTCGGGCGATTAGAAAAATATATTCGCGGAAATTTAGATGAAGCTTTATTTAAGATTGACCAGTTTAAAAATAGGATAGAAACCCAACGGATCGGAAATCTGTTTGAAGATTTGTTTTTAGAGGAAGAAGCTAAAGTTGAAAATAAAGTTTCTGTACCTAAAAAAGGGATTGCAGAAATTGAAGATCCTGCGAGGATTGAAAACAAAAACAAAAATAAAAATGAACTCAATGTAACAGAAGCTCAAGAAAAAATTGACCAAGTACTTTCCAAACTCAATGACATTAAGTTTAAATCTCCCACAATTACGACTGAAATTAGCAAGTATGAAAAACTGCGCAAAGATCTAATCACAAAGCCGACATCGTTTTCTGATGAAAAATTAAAAGAATTGATTGAAAAAAGTGACAGGATTATTTCTATTCACAATATAAAAAATCAGACTGAGTATAAAATTCAGTCAAAACCCGAACTCAAAAAAGGTGTTTTAAAATATCAATTCTCCAAACAGGATAGAATTGTCAATACTTCATTACAAAACAGTTCTGATATTACAAAAGAACAAATTGAAGCATTCAGAGATACGTCTTATGACGGCACATTAAATAATCGCGGAAAGCATTATAGGTTTGCCAACTTCATTGATGGAAACTGGGTTCACGATTTTTATTATACTGAAGGAAATATTTACGCGAAACTGGAACAATTGGAGTGGGATTTTTCTGATAAAAATGCAGTTGGAGGAACAGAAAATCAATACGAAAAACAAAAAGCATTATTAGAAAATGTCCTACCAAAAGCGAAATCGCTAGATGAGATTTATATCAGTCCGAACCACGAGTTCGTACACAAATTTGAGCTAGGTCAAATAGAAAAAGACCAATATAATCACATTACAAAACGTACCGAATCGGTCATTGTAGATTACAATCTTGCGGAAAAATTTAAAGATTTTGTAGGCACCTTGTCAAGTGAAGCGTTTGCGGGTTCTTCAGCTTGGGAAGTGCGAAGCTTTGTAGATAATGAAACGGTTACAGGAAGCGATAAAGAGAGGAATGCGCTAATCAGAGAAAGACGAAAAGCTGCTGCGAATGATTTGTTTTACAAATTTGTCCGGGAGGAACTTTCCGATGATATTAGAACTCGTTTTGTAAAAGAGTTTAATCGAAATTACAATAATATCCACGTTCCGGATTATTCTAAGTTCCCATTATTTTCAAGAATTTATCTGCATTTCAAAGGTCAGGAATTGCGTTTGACCGAAGTTCAGAAAGCAGGAATCGGAAGACAGACCACAAAAGGAGTAGGGCTCTTAGCGCACGAAGTGGGTTTTGGTAAAACATTATCAGGAATCCTTTCTATGCACGAAGCAATGGAAAGGGGAAATGCGAAAAGACCAATCATTGTTGTCCCGAATGACAATATTTTGAAACAATGGGTGGAAACGATTTTTGAAACGATTCCCAATGCGAAAGTTAATGTTTTAGGGAATTTGGGGAAAGATTATGATCTCTCAAAATTTGACAACAAAGACGGAGAAATTACCATCGTTACTTATGAAGGTTTTAATAATATCGGGTTTTCATCAGAAATAACCGAAGAACTTTCTTCAAAATTCAGCTACATCTCTACAAGCGAACTGAAAGGTGTTACCAATACGGAAAGAGACCTCCAAATTGAACTTCAGAAAGAAAAGGAGATCGAGGGAAAAATGAAACGTGGTAAAATCTATGATTGGGAAGATTTTGGATTCGACCATTTGACCTACGACGAAGTTCACAATGCCAATCACATTGTAGGAAAAGTAAAAGTAGAAGACCGAAGATTTGCGTCCGATTTTAGAAGCCAAAACCAACAGACTTCTAACTTGGGAATCAATACCTGGATGGCAGCTCAGTACATTCAAGACAAAAATGACGGAAGAAATGTAACCTTGCTTTCAGCAACGCCTTTTACCAACAAGCCTTTGGAATATTATTCCATTCTTTCTTTAATAGCAAATAAAAGATTAGAAGAATCGGGATATTTTAATGTGAATACATTCTTCGAGACCTTTATGGAAGCGGATAATGATATGGAAATTGATGCAAAAGGTGATGTGAAGTTTAAAGCCAATGTTCGGAGATTTAAAAACAATTCGCTGTTTCAGCAATTACTTTCGGAATTCATTGATATAAAAGGAGAAGAAGACAATCCTGAATTGATTCGTCCGAATAAAATTAACAAAGAGTATAAAATTGAGCAGAATGATCTGACAAAAGAACAATATGACATGCTCAATGAAAATTTCAGCGAAACTGAAAAGGGAGCAATTCTTACGCATATTCTTAACGCCCGACTGATTGCAATTTCGCCGTACCTATCACCATATTATGATGGAGAAGAGCCTTATGTAAAAGAATTTATAGAAAATTCTCCCAAGCTGAAACAGACGATGGATTTAATTCATCAAAATAAAAAAGACATTCCGGAATCCGGACAAATCATTTATTCTGAATTGGCGGTTGCTCAATTTCCAAAACTGAAAGAATATCTAATTAAAGAAATCGGTTATAAACCCGAAGAAATTGGAATCATTACCGGAGCTACCAATAAAAATCAAAGGATTGCTATTCAAAATGATTTTAATGAGGGGAAAATAAAAGTAGTTATTGGAAGTGAGGCCATTCAGGAAGGAATGAACCTTCAGGAGAATACGACGGATGTTTATATGCTCACGTTGCCATATAATTTTACTTCACTCCGACAAGTGGAAGGACGAGCGTGGAGACAAGGAAATAAAAACGAAAATGTGCGGATTAATTTTATGCTGACCAATGATTGTATTGATGTTTTTATGCTTCAAAAGCTTCAATCGAAGCAGGCGAGATACTTGGAAGCAATGAAAAAAGGAGCCGATGTTTTGGATATTTCGGACATCAGTACGCAAGAACTAAAAACCTCCATCATTACCAATCCCGAAACCAGAGCAAATATTGAAATTGAATTGATGAAAAAAAGGATTGAAAGTGAGAAAAATAAGCATCTCGCAGATAGTGCTTTTGTCTTGAGAAAATACGAAGATGTTTTGAAAGCTCAAGAATTAGTAACCAAAGCTGAGCTTTCATATAATAGAATTGAAGGTTATTCGAAAAATGGCGATGCAAATGCTGACTATTGGAAAAAAGAATTGCCATCTTATCAAAAAACAATCGACCTTCATAAAGTTCAAGTACAAGAAGTTATTGAAAATTTAGCTCAGAAAGGAATAGATGTAACTCAAATTGAATATCAAACGAAAGTTACTGAAGATAAAATTGCAGAACTGGATAAAAAGCTGGAAGAGCTTCCAGCAGTTAGAGAAAATTTAGTAGTTCAATACAGAATAGAAAAAGAGGAACAGCTTAAAGCGAATGAAAATAGAAATTATGTGAGAGAAAGAGCGAGGGAAAATACAGTTTTATATAACAATTTAACAACAGTAGATTTTATAGATAAAGTATTAAACCAAAAAGAGAATATTTACTTAGATAATTTTCAGAATGTTGTCCGAAGAAGGTAGTTATTTATTTGTATATAGCTTAGTAAGATATATTTATATTGATTGTTTAGTACGGATTATTAAAAGAGATTTGTGCTTTGTAAGATACTGTAGTATAAATAATTTTTTTTAAAAGTCTTGTTAGTAATAAATTT
>WPCJ01147033.1_pt1 | contig 105552 bp, 86 predicted proteins | sample 5399831 | NCBI WGS metagenome assembly WPCJ01 (sample SAMN12869470, study PRJNA574797) | sludge metagenome | isolation source: wastewater treatment of pH10 | place: China:Beijing | collected 2019-05-20
AATTTATCCTTATGCATTGCTGTTCTTTTTAAGAACAACAAAGATGAGAATTGAAATCCGTTTAATCGAAAAACGACTTTAATTGACTAAATTTCAAATATTTCAAAGAACTCTACGAGATTTTAATAGGACAGTAATGGAGTGATTTAGCAAAAGAAACATTGAAAGACCCTTATAACTTCGATTTCCTCACACTTACGGAAAATTACAAGGAGAAGGAGTTGGAAGATACTTTAGTCGCAAATATCACAAAATTTCTACTGGAACTCTATGTAAAGGTTTCGCATACATTGGAAGGCAGTATCCAATACAAATAGGGAATAGACCTCGGAATATGGATTTGCTGTTTTATCATATGGAATTACGCTGCTATGTGGTTATCGAAATAAAAGTGGTAAAATTTGAACCAGAACATACTGGCAAGCTCGCCTATTACATCACAGCCGTAAATAATCAGTTGAAGAAAGATGTGGACAATCCAACTATTGGGTTGCTTATCTGTAAAAGGAAAGACAATATAGAGGCTCAATACTCTTTAGAGAGCAGTAGCCAACCAATCGGTATCTCAGAATATACGTTTTCAGATATATTGCCTGAGAACTTCAAATCTTCATTGCCTTCAATTGAAGAGATAGAAAGAGAATTGAATCATGAAGACGAAGAAAATAATAAAACAGAATAAGTTATGTCAGGAGGTCGTTTCGATTACGAACAATATCGTATTAATACAATTGCTGATAGTATCCAATAGCAGATTAATGGTAAGATATGAAAAAGAGAAGATCGTTTTACAGGAAAGAATAGAATTAATGAAAAACCCTAACCGTGCTAATATCGAACCAAAATTGAAATATTCTATATCATTGATAAATAATATGGATAGCTATATGAGAGATGCTAAAGTAGAGATGAAATGTAAACTGTTAGGTTCGATGTTTCCCGAAAAAATCACTTTTGACGGAAAATCATATCGAACCAATTCTTATAATTCTGTGCTTGATTTAATATATAAGCAAACCAATCAGTTAAGGGGGGATAAAAAAGAAATCGGAGAAAGTTTTGATACTTTCCCCGACTTGGTACCCAGAGCCGGGATCGAACCGGCATGGAAGTGAATCCACTGGTGTTTGAGACCAGCGCGTCTACCAATTCCGCCATCTGGGCATTGCCAAAAAGTGAATGCAAAAGTACGCATATTTTTGATATTTTGAAACAGATTGGCACTCTTTTTTACATATATTCGATCAATTCGTGTTTTTATTTGAAGTTTTGATCGCCTGTTTTATGTTCTGATATCTTTTTACGGATGTATTTTTTTGATCACTTCTTATCATTTTTATGTTATGTTTCCGGCTGCTTCCCGATGCTGTTTCCGTTTTGTTTTGTACCTTTAAAGGCAAATTTGAGGAGACCATAAACAAATTGTTACGGAAGGATGTTATTTAACTAAATAGGAACCCGTACACAGAAAAAAGTAGATAAGCGTGAATTTCATTTTTAAAAACATATATAATCTTAGGAATGAGAAACAATCATAATTATTGTGTAATCATGAGCGGCGGTGTGGGAAGCCGCTTCTGGCCCTTCAGTAAAGAGGGAAAACCCAAACAGTTTCTTGATTTCTTCGGAACAGGACGGTCGTTGCTGCAAAGCACTTTTGACCGGTTCAAACAAATAGTTCCGGCAGAGAACATATACATTGTGACGAACGATGCATACGCTGAAATGACGAAAAAGCAGTTGCCCGAACTGAAAGATAACCAGCTTTTGCTGGAACCGATCAGACGAAATACTGCTCCTGCGATTGCTTACGCTTCTTTCAGGATAAACGCGATCGATCCCGGTGCGAATATAGTCGTCGCTCCGTCGGATCATCTGATCGTGAATACTGACGAGTTCGTGGCCGATATTCAGAAGGGGCTGGATTTTGTAAACACCAATCCGGTCTTACTTACGCTCGGAATTAAACCCAGTCGTCCCGAAACAGGCTATGGCTATATTCAGGTGAATGAGGAGGAGACAGGCGGAATACATAAGGTGAAAGCGTTTACCGAAAAACCTAATTTGGAACTGGCTAAGAAATTTGTTGACAGCGGTGAATTTGTATGGAACTCGGGTATTTTCCTGTGGAATGTAAACACCATCCTGGATGCTTTTAAAAAATACCTTCCGGATATCAACCAGAAGTTCAGCGAGGGAAAAGAGGTGTTTAACACGCCCGACGAGAAAAAGTTTGTCGATGCGAGTTTCCCGTTTTGTCCTAATATATCCATCGATTATGGTATCCTGGAGAAAGCGGATAACGTATATGTGAACATCTCCAACTTCGGGTGGAGCGACCTGGGAACCTGGGGCGCCCTGCATGAGATCTCGGATAAGGATGGGGAAAGCAATGCCAGCCTGCACTGCAAGTCCCTGTTTGTAGAGAGTAACGATAATGTCGTCGCGATGAGTGAAGACAAACTGGTCGTCTTACAGGGTCTTGACGGATATATTGTGGCTGAGTCGGACAACGTGTTGATGATCTGTAAAAAAAGTGAAGAACAAAGGATTAAACATTTCGTGACGGACGTAAAATTCCGTTATGGAGATGAATATGTTTAATCCTCGGAAGAAGACATCAAGCCGGGTATCCCGCAAGGGGCGTACTCTTACTGATCAATACGCCTGCTGATACCCGTGCTCATGTACCTGGCCGACCGCTCTTCCTGAGGGGTCGGCATTTTTCTTGAATTGTTCGTCCCATTCCAGAGCGACCGGCGTACTGCATGCTACCGAGGGGACCGATGGAACACACCGGGCAGCACTATCCGACGGGAACAGTTCGGAGTAGATGCAGCGGTACATATATTCTTCTTTTGTTAACGGTGGATTGATGGGAAAGCGGTGATGTACATTGATCATCTGTTCGTCCGTTACCTCATGTGCTGCTATCTCTTTTAACGTGTCGATCCAGCCATATCCAACACCATCGGAGAACTGCTCTTTCTGCCGCCAGGCCACTTCTTCGGGCAGATAGTCCTGAAATGCCTGACGAAGGATATGTTTTTCAATCTTACCGTTCCCTGCCATTTTGTCTTTCGGATTGAGGCGCATGGCTATATCTATAAATTCTTTGTCGAGGAAGGGTACACGCCCTTCCACTCCCCACGATGCCAGCGATTTATTGGCTCGCAGGCAGTCGTACTGGTGTAGTTTACTCAATTTCCGGACAGTCTCCTTATGGAATTCTTCAGCATTGGGAGCTTTGTGGAAATAAAGATATCCTCCGAAAATCTCGTCGGCACCCTCACCGGAAAGCACCATCTTTACTCCCATCGATTTAATAAAGCGGGCAATGAGGTACATCGGCGTACTCGCGCGGACTGTCGTCACGTCATAGGTCTCGATATGATAGATCACATCGCGAATAGCATCAATCCCTTCCTGAATGGTGTAATTTATCTCATGATGGACCGACCCGATATGGTTTGCCACTTTTCTCGCGGCCGCCAGGTCGGGAGACCCTTCCAAACCGATGGCAAAGGAGTGTAGTTGCGGCCACCATGCATCTTCGCTATTGTCAGTTTCCACCCGTTTAGCGGCAAATTTTTTGGCGATGGCGGAAATAATGGAAGAGTCTAACCCGCCTGAAAGCAATACCCCGTAAGGCACATCACTCATCATCTGGCGTTGAACGGCATCTTCCAGTGCCTGTTTAAGAAGTTGTACATCGGAAACATTCTCTTTCACATTATCATATTCCGTCCACTCACGGGAGTACCATTGCTGGAACTGGTTATCACTACTGTAAAAGTAATGTCCGGGAGGAAATTCTTCAATACTATTACAGTACCCTTCCAGTGCTTTCAGTTCCGATGCCACATAGTAGGCTCCATCCTGATCCCATCCCTGATAGAGAGGGATGATCCCGATGTGATCCCGTCCAATAAGGAAAGCATCCTTTTCGATGTCGTACAAGGCAAAGGCAAAAATACCGTTCAGGTCATCCAGAAAACCGGTTCCCTTGTCCCGGTATAACGCAAGGATCACTTCACAATCAGATTGGGTAAGGAAATCATACTTGCCCTCATATTGCTTCCGGATCTCACGGTGGTTGTATATCTCACCGTTTACAGCCAGTACTAATTTCCCGTCTTTGCTGTAAAGAGGCTGATTGCCCGATGCAGGGTCGATGATCGAGAGGCGTTCGTGCGCCATGACCGCTTTGTCGGAGGAGAAGATACCCGACCAGTCGGGCCCGCGGTGGCGTAATTTCCGTGACATTTTCAGCAATTGCGGACGTAACTCTTCTTCGGATTTTTTTATATTAAATGTGCAAACTATTCCACACATGTTATTTCTTGTTTTTGGTGATTGAATAATGGATATTATCGCGATAAAAGGGAGGCTGCCGGTGATATGGAAAACAGACTGTTCTCTTGCGACATAAGCATTTTATGAATATTCTCCGCCGTTTTTCTGCCCGATGCGATGGCTTTCACTACAAGGCTGGCGCCCATCACGGCATCACCGGTGGCGAAAACTTTATCAACAGAGCTAAGGTGTTGCTTGTCGACTGCCACATTTCCCCGGACATCGTAATTGACGCCTAATTCATTCAGTAAACCTTCCTGTACCGGGTGGACAAAGCCGAGTGCCAGCAATACCAGATCGGCTTTCAATACCTCCTTTTTACCGGTCGGTACCATACTGAAACGACCATTGCTGTCTTTTTCCCAACTCACCTCTTCTACCAATGCCTCTTTTACTTGTCCGTTTTCTCCGCTGAACTTCAATGTATTCAATTGCCAACGCCGCTCACAACCCTCCTCATGCGATGACGAGGTCTTTAACACCTGTGGATAGGGACTTGGCCACGGAGTCGCCGGATTATGTCCCACGGGTGGTTTGGGCATAATCTCGATCTGCGTCACGCTTAAAGCATCCTGTCGTATCGATGTACCCACGCAGTCGGAGCCGGTATCGCCCCCACCGATCACCAGCACATGCTTCCCTTTGGCCGATATTTGTTCGGCGGTATCGGGCTCTTCTTTCTGCAGGATACGGATCTGTTGTGAAAGGAAATCCATGGCAAAGTGGATCCCTTTCAGGTCACGTCCTTCAGGTGTGATATTTCTTGGTTGTCCGGCACCGACAGCCAGACAAATGGCATCGTACTCCTTCATGATCTCTGCCCCGGAGATATCTTTCCCTACCTCTGTATTGGTTCTGAATTCAATACCTTCTTCAATCAGCAGTGCCAGTCGGCGGTCGATCACCTGTTTGGCCAGTTTGAAGTTAGGAATGCCATATCTGAGCAGTCCGCCCGGGCTGTGATCCTTCTCGAAGACGGTGATAGAATGTCCTTTCCGGTTCAGTTGCTGGGCAGCAGCCAGTCCAGCCGGACCGGAGCCGATAACAGCTACTTTCTTGCCAGTCCTCCGCTTCGGCGGATGGGCTTTGATCATCCCTTCCCTGAACGCTACTTCGGTGACAGAAGCTTCATTCTCACGGATGGTGACCGGCGCCTCGTGCAGCGCCAGTACGCATGATTTTTCGCAGGGGGCGGGACAAACCCGGCCGGTAAATTCAGGGAAATTATTGGTCTCCATTAATACTTCGACGCCCTTTTTCCACTCGCCTTTGTAGATGTGATCCTGCCATTCGGGCATTTTGTTGCCAAGAGGACAAGACCAGTGGCAGAACGGGATACCGCAGTCCATACAGCGTGCTGCCTGTAACTTACGGTCTTCCCTGTTGAGTGTCTGTTCTACCTCACTATAGTCATATATTCTGTCGCTTACGGGACGATAACCGGCCTCTTTCCTGGGTATCGTCATAAATGCTTTTGGATTTCCCATAATGGTGTCATTTTAATAGTCTCTTTCAACCACGGCGATCTTTTCGTTCAATGCCGCCATCTTCTTTTCCTGTAGCACTTTCTTATATTCAATAGGTACTACTTTGATGAATTTAGTCACGTAAAATTCCCAATTATCGAGGATTCGTCTGGCTATCTCGCTATTGGTATATTGAGCATGTTTGGAGATCAGGTTTTTCAATTCCCTGATGTCGGACATCTCTTCCAACAGCGTCAACTCCACCATTTCCATATTGCAGTAAAAGTCGAAATCACCTTTTTCGTCCAGAACATAGGCAATACCGCCGCTCATGCCGGCCGCGAAATTCCTTCCGGTGCTGCCGAGCACGACCGTACATCCGCCGGTCATATATTCGCAGCAATGGTCGCCGGCTCCCTCCACCACAGCGGTGGCCCCTGAGTTCCTTACACAGAAACGCTCACCGGCGATACCGCTGATGAATACTTCACCTGAAGTAGCTCCATAGAGTGATGTGTTACCACAGATGATGTTCTCCTCCGATTTGAAGTTGCTGCCTTTGGCCGGTGCTACGATAATACGTCCTCCCGACAAACCTTTACCCAGGTAATCGTTACAGTCGCCATGAAGGTAGAAAGTAACCCCGCCTGCCAGGAATGCGCCGAAACTCTGGCCGGCTGATCCTTCAAAATAGGCTGAAATAGTGTGTTCGGGCAGTCCTTTTTGTCCGTAGCGCGCTGCAATGGTGCCCGAAAGCATGGCGCCCACCGCCCTGTCGGTATTTTTTATGGCTGCCTTGATGCCGACCGACTGTTGATGTTCGATGGCCGGAAGGGCTTCGGAGATCAGCATGCGATCCAATACATCATCGATCTTGTGATGCTGGGTAGTCGTCCTCCTGATAGGCAGAAGGTTTGCTTCTTTCGGGAAGTAGATGATCTTTGCCAGATCGATCTTTTCGGTCTTGGGCAGCTCCGGATAATGTTTGCGTTGGAGCAGGTCGGACCGGCCGATCACTTCATCGAGTGACCTGAATCCCATTTCTGCCAGTTGTTCCCGGGTATCTTCTGCCAGGAAGCGGAAGAAGTTGACGAGGTACTCATGTCGTCCCACGAATCGTCGCCGCAGTTCTTCATTTTGCGTGGCAACACCCACCGGGCAGGTATTGAGATGGCATTTGCGCATCATCACACATCCCAGTACGATCAGTGCGCTGGTGGCAAAACCGAACTCTTCGGCACCGAGCAGTGCAGCCATTATAATGTCGCGTCCGGTTTTCAGTTGGCCGTCGGTCTGCAACGTGACCACTCCCCGTAAATTATTGGCTACCAATGTCTGTTGTGTTTCCGCCAAACCGATCTCTAACGGTAATCCCGCGTGTTTTATAGAACTGGCGGGACTTGCACCGGTACCTCCTTCCGCGCCGCTGATCACAATCAGGTCGGCTTTGGCTTTCGCCACGCCGGCAGCAATCGTGCCGACACCGCTTTCCGACACCAGCTTCACACTGATCTTCGCGTTCGGGTTCACGTTCTTGAGGTCGAAGATAAGTTGCGCCAGGTCTTCAATGGAGTAAATATCGTGATGGGGCGGGGGAGAGATCAGGGTGATGCCGGGAATGGAGTGTCGTGTCCGGGCGATGATCTCGTCCACCTTGAATCCGGGTAACTGTCCCCCTTCACCCGGTTTTGCCCCCTGGGCGATCTTGATCTGCAGTTCATCGGCATTGACGAGATATTCCGTGGTGACTCCAAACCGGCCGGAAGCGATCTGTTTGATGGCGCTCCGGCGTGACAGGCCGTCGGTCTGCGGGTGGAACCGTTCGGGATCTTCACCCCCTTCACCGGTATTGCTGCGTCCGCCGATAATATTCATCGCGATTGCCATCGCTTCATGCGCTTCCTTACTGATGGAGCCATACGACATAGCGCCGGTGCAGAATCGCTTCATAATGTTCTCTGCAGGCTCTACTTCGGAAATATCGATAGGATTGCGTGTATAATCGAGCAGGTCGCGGATAAAGGCGGGCTTCTCTTTATTGTCTGCCAACGCAGTATATTCCTTGAACACCGCATAATTGTTCGTTCGGGTGGCTATCTGCAGCCGGGCGATGGTTTCCGGATTCCAGGCGTGATATACCCCATCGATCCTGTAAGCATAATTTCCGAGATTTTGAAGATGAAACGGTTCACTGTCGTCGTTGTAAAATGCTTCGAGGAACGGTTGCAGCACCTCATGGGCTACATCCTCCATGTCGATCCCTTCAATTTTTGATGAGGTACCTTTAAAATAGCTGTCCAACAGGGAGGATGAGATACCAATCGCTTCGAAGATATGCGCGCCGCGATAACTCCGCAGGGTAGAATTACCCATTTTGGAAAGTACTTTCAGTAATCCCTTATTGACCGATTTGATATAGTTTTTCTTTGCCGTAGCGAGATCGAGCGCAATCTCTCCCGATTTTATCTTCTCCGAAAGGATAGCAAAAACCAGGTAAGGATTGATGGCATTGGCGCCAAATCCGAATAACAGGGCGAAATGCATTACTTCACGTGGTTCGGCGCTCTCCACTACAATGTCGATCTGCATCCGTTTGCGTTTCTCCACCAGATAGTGGTGTACGGCTGATGTGGCGAGCAGGGAAGGGATAGGTGCATGTTCCGCATCCACACCTCTGTCGCTCAATACGATATAATTTTTACCTTCATCGATCGCTTTCTCCACCGAAACACACATCTGCTCCAGCGCCTTTTGCATACCTTCGGCGCCACTTCTCGGGTCGAACAGCATAGGGATAATGGCAGAGGAGAATCCCTTGTACCGCAGGTTCAACAGGATGTCAAACTGGGTATTGGTCAGGATCGGGCTTTTTACCTTCACGATGCCCGATAGTGCGGGTATATCTTTGAGGAGATTTTGGTGTACGGCACCCAGGTAGCCGGTCAGCGACATCACCAGTTCCTCCCGGATCGGGTCGATAGGAGGATTGGTCACCTGTGCGAATTGTTGCCGGAAGTAGTTGAACAGGCGTTGCGGCTTATCGGACAGTGCTGCCAGCGTCACATCGTTGCCCATGGATGAAACGGGTTCTTTCCCTTCCAATGCCATTGGTTTGATAAGGATATCGATATCTTCCACCGAATAGCCGAATGCTTTCAGCAGGATCTCGTAATTTCCGACATTGTTGTTCACGCTTCGTCCCGAAGAGATATCATCCAGTTTGAGGCAGTTCCTGCTCAACCATTCACGGTAAGGAAAGGCTTTTGCCAATGTCTCTTTTAACTCTGCATCGGAATAGATAGTGCCGGTCAACGTATCGATCATCATCATTTTTCCCGGCTTCAACCGTCCCATCTGTTTGATGTCGGACGGGTCGAAAGCGAGCGTACCCGTTTCCGATGCCATGATCATGATACCGCTGTGGGTAATGGTATATCGTGCCGGCCGCAATCCGTTGCGGTCAAGCATTCCGCCTGCGTAACGCCCGTCGCTGAAAATAAGCGTGGCCGGGCCGTCCCACGGCTCCATCAGCATGCTGTGGTATTCATAGAATGCTTTTACCCCGTCGGGGATAGGATTCTTCTCGTTAAAGCTTTCCGGAACCAGCATTGCCATAGCGTGCGGAAGCGATTTACCGGACATCACCAGGAACTCCAGCACATTGTCGATAGAGGCACTGTCGCTCATATTGGGTTGCACTACGGGATAGAGCTCTTCCATATCAGGGAAGAGATCCGATTGCAGTACACTTTCACGGCTCTGCATCCATTGGCGGTTACCACGGATAGTATTGATCTCGCCGTTATGCGCCAGCATCCGGAACGGTTGGGCCAGATCCCAAGTGGGGAATGTGTTGGTGCTGAACCGGGAATGTACCAGTGCGATCCGGCTGGTGAAGTTAGGGTTGGTGAGATCCGGGAAGTACTGACGAAGCTGTATCGACGACAACATCCCCTTATAGATCATCTGCCGAGTGGAAAGGCTTACTATGTAAAAGCTTCGCTCTTCTGCAATCTCAGTGCTGTAGATACTTTTCTCCACTCTTTTTCGCAGGATATAGAGTTTTCTCTCCAGTTCATCGGGCGAAAAATGGCCGGAAACGAACAGCTGTTTGATCACCGGTTCATTGGCAAGGGCGATCTCTCCCAGGCAACCGCTGTTGACAGGTACATCACGGATAAAGAAAAGCGAAAGATCTTCTTCATAGGCTTTCTCTTTAATAACGGAGAGGCAATATTCTCTCTTTTCGTCTTCCCGTGGCAGGAAGACGAGTCCTGTACCGTACCGCCCTTCCGTCGGAACTGCAATTCCCTGCAGAAGGATGAACTCATGCGGGATCTGTACCAGTATTCCTGCACCGTCACCGGTGATGTTGTCGGCGCTTTCGGCACCCCGGTGCACCATATTTTCCAGCACTTGCAGCCCTTTCTCCACAATGTCGTGAGATTTCTCTCCCGTCAATGTCATCGCGAGGCCGACGCCGCAGGCATCATGTTCGTTCTGAAACGAGTAGAGCGACTCTTTTTCGAATTGCCGGAGATTTTTGAATATATTTTGCTGTCCCATTTTGCGTCTTTTTTAATTTTGAGCCAAAAAAATAGCAGATAATCACTTACCTGCTATTCAAATAAATGTGAAAATTACATTTGAAGTTGTGAGGCTTAACTTATGAATAACAGTTCTCTATATTTCGGCAGTGTCCACATCTGATTATCCACGATCAGTTCCAGTTTGTCTACATGATAGCGGATCACATTGAAATAGACCTCCACCTTGTCGTGGTAAGCTACGGCTTTCTCGCGGGCATCCTCCAGTTTATTGGCCGCTTTCCGGGCTTCCACCATATCGTCTACATTCGTTTTTATCGCCGAAATATGGTCTGCGATCGCTTCGATAAGCGCCGCATCTTCTTTCGACAGCCTATTGGCTTTCTCCTTGTCGAAGACGGCATGCATTTTATATATATTGTCGAGCAGCATCGACTGGTATTCGGTGGCGACCGGGATGATATGGTTCATGCAGAGGTCACCCAACACACGTGCTTCTATCTGTATCTTTTTTGTGTAAGTCTCCCATTTCACCTCGTTGCGTGCATGGAGCTCTTTTTCATTCAACACGCCGATGCTTTCGAACATCTCTACTGATTCTTTTGAAGTATATCTGTCAAAGATCACGGGAACGCTGGTTTCGCAGTCGAGTCCGCGCTTTTTGGCCTCTTCTTTCCATTCGTCGCTGTAGTTGTTACCGTTGAAACGGATGGGTTTCGACTCCTTGATGTAAAGGCGGAGTGTATCGAAGATAGCCTGTTCTTTTTTCATTCCTTTTTTCATCTTCACGTCGATCTCTTTCTTGAAGTCGATCAACTGGGCAGCCATCACTGCGTTCAGCGCAGTCATTGCCGATGAGCAGTTGGCTAAGGAGCCGACAGCCCTGTATTCGAACCGGTTGCCGGTAAAGGCAAACGGTGACGTACGGTTCCTGTCGGTATTGTCGATCAGCACTTCGGGAATGTGGGCAATCCCTAATTTCATCTGTTTAAGTTCGTCCACGGTGATGTCGTCATCTTCGGAACTCTGTTCCAGTTTATCGAGCACGGATGAAATCTCTGTCCCGAGGAAGATGGAGATGATGGCGGGCGGCGCTTCGTTGGCTCCCAGTCGGTGCGCATTGCTGGCCGACATGATGGAGGCTTTCAGCAAGCCATTGTGTTTATATACTGCCATCAGCGTGTTCACCAGGAAAGTGACGAACAGCAGGTTCTCATTGGCAGTCTTTCCGGGGGTGAAAAGGCCGATACCGGTATCTGTCCCCAGCGACCAGTTGTTATGCTTACCCGATCCGTTTACGCCGGCAAACGGCTTTTCGTGCAACAGCAGTTTAAAGTGATGTTTGGCGGCAATCCTGTGCATCAGCGTCATGACCAGCAGGTTCTGGTCAACTGCCAGATTGGTTTCACCATAGATAGGCGCCAGCTCGAACTGGTTGGGTGCTACCTCATTGTGGCGGGTCTTTAACGGAATGCCGTACTTGTAGGCCTCCAGTTCCACCTCACGCATGAAAGCAGCTACACGCGGAGGGATCGCTCCGAAGTAGTGGTCTTCCAACTGCTGGTTTTTGGCGCTCTCATGCCCCATAAGTGTACGTTCGGTGAGGCTGAGGTCGGGCCGGGCGGCATATAGTGCCTGGTCCACCAGGAAATACTCCTGTTCCCATCCGAGGTATGAGTAGACCTTTTTTACATCCGGGTGGAACAGTTTACAGACCTCCACTGCTGCCTTGTCGACCGCCGAAAGCGATTTTAATAGCGGTGTCTTGTAGTCCAGCGCCTCTCCCGTATAGGAGATAAAAACGGTCGGAATACACAACGTGTCGTCAATAATAAAAGCGGGCGAAGAAGGATCCCATGCGGTATATCCCCTTGCCTCGAAAGTATTGCGGATACCGCCGCTGGGGAAACTCGACGCATCGGGTTCCTGTTGTGCCAGCAGTTTGCCGGAAAATCTCTCGATAATGCCTCCGTCAGGGCCGTTTATATAGTCAATAAAAGAGTCATGTTTCTCGGCAGTACCTTCGGTAAGCGGCTGGAACCAGTGAGTATAATGGGTGGCACCCATCTCCATGGCCCACATTTTCATGCCGGCCGCCACGTGATCGGCAATCCCCCGGTGTAACGTGGTGCCCCGGTCGATCGCTTCCAGTACGATGTTCATTGTCTCTTTGGAGAGATATTTGGACATCTGTGTCCTGTTGAACACATATTTGCCATAATACTCGGAAGGAAGTTGTGTCGGGGGCGTCACTTCTATAGGCGTTCTCTTCGATGCTTCTTCTACTGCTTTAAAACGTAATGTTGACATAATAGAACTAAATTTGATAAATGGAGGCTTTTATGCCCGTAATTTTATATTTGAGTAAACAATCTGCTGCAAAAATAATCAATTTGTTTTACAATCCAAACAAAAACGATAAAAAAGTTATATTTTTCGATAAAAATTAACTTTATGATTGTTTTGTCGATATTTATGTATCAAAAATACACAAATGATACAGTCCTGAATTCCGCTTTCATATTGAATGACAGAAATTCATTGCAAAAGTAACTATTTTGAAAATGAAACAGCTGTTTTTAAGGAAATTCTCTTATAGGAACGATGAAAAATTCAAGTTTCGTAAGTCGTATGATTGCAACTAAAACCTCCGACTGACAATATTTATGACCCATAATAGTTCTCGCTCGCTAAAAGAGTAGAACTCGCTTCGCTTTGGACAGCTACTCTTTTAACGCTCATCTCGCGCTATGGGTCTCCACAAAATATCTAAAGGTCTCCGTTTTAGTTGCAATCATTATAAATTTACATGCGAAACTTAAATGAAAATAAAATATTCCAACAAAAATACCCGTTTTCCGAGGATTTAACAACGGAGACGGGTATTGTAATAGGTTCTTAAGCCGCCTGTTTTATGATGAATAGGTGTGAATACTTTGCTGTGCCGACGGGAGGTAGTTGACGCCGTACCAGCAAACCTGCAACAGGATAAATGCGATGATAAGGAGGATCATGGAGGTTTTATCCGACGAGTTTTTCTTCAAACGGTAATGGATATAAAGCAGGTATCCTATCCAGGTGGCGGCTGCCCAGGTCTCTTTCGGATCCCAGCTCCAGTAATGCCCCCAGGCTATTTTCGCCCAGATGGCGCCTATCAGCATGCCCAGCGTAATACAGGCGATACCGGCGTAGACCAGGCTGTCGGTCATTTCCATCAGGTGAGCTTTGTTGTTGATCTTCTTTTCCCTGACCAGATAGTAGATAGCAACCAGTGTTGCGGCGCCCAGGATAGCATAGGAGAACATATAGATAATAACGTGTGGTGCGAACCAGGGGCTTTGCAGCGCCGGCATAAGTACTTTGTTATGGATATCGGGCTTTACGATATTCACAATGATAAAAACCGTGGAGAGTACAGTGGTGAAAGAGAGTATCCATTTGTAGTTCCATCGAAGATAGGTGAGCAATCCGGCTACGGGCAGGAAAAAGGAATATCAGAGCCGTGTTTCACCCATGGTGCGTAGGGGCGGACGTTCAAGCGACATCCACAACCCGGCGATGAAGATTGAGAATACAATCAAGCCCAATGTGGTTAGCAATGCCGGCCACAACTTACGCTTACTTCCATAGGCAAGGGCTGCACCGCTGCCCCAAAGCACCACGGCACTTATTGCGAAATATATAAATGAATCCCAGGTCATAATTTGTATCACTAATTTCAGACAGTCGTTCTGTTTTCTCCTCCCCTCCCTGTCATATAGTTCTTTTTTTAGGTCCGGCAATAAACAGGAAGAGCGCTCCGGCCAAAAGCATGAAAATGCCTGTGTAGACCGCTTTCAACCAGGGGTCACGTACCAGTTCAAAGACGGATGTGTCGGAATATTTACCTTTCGTGTCGTCATAGCTGTACTGGTAGATCATCCAGTCTTCAACCTGTAACGGTTTGTTGACTTCGATCACCGCTTCTTTTGTAATTCCGCTTTCGGTAAAGGCGGTCACATGCGAACTGTATTTTTTTACCTCCTGCACCGGCATAGCCACACTTGTTTCTTCATCGATTTGTAAAAAGATATGGGGGAAGAGGTAACTGCCGTTACTGACCCATCCCTCTATGGATTGTGCCAGGCCGGGTTTGTCCGCTTTTACCTTGATGGCGGTGGTGGCTCCTTCCATCATCATAGGAACCACATTCATAAAAGTGGAATCCCTGAAGATGGCTGCGTGCGGCAGGTAGTCCGTTATTTCGAGGGTGACACCTGCCAATTGGGTAGCTTTACCTATCCCTTCAAACATATAACTTTCGGGGCGGGAGGCGGGTAACATCTTTCCCGTTCCGTTTTCGATGATGACCAGTTTCGGTTCATACTCCTCTATCATAAAAGTATCTAACTGGATGGCTAAAGGCAGTTCCTTTATTTCACCCGTTTTCAGGTTCCCGCGCCATTCCACCTGTCCTTCCTGGATGGTCATGGTGAGGCGTTCCATATCTGCACTGCCCAATATTCCACCTAAAAGGGCGATAAACAGTCCGAGATGGTTCAGGTAAAAGCCGATTTCACGCCAGGTCTGTTTCCGGGTTGTCCTCCTTAATGTGGTAAGTCCGAGGATGCTCAGATTGTAAAAACAGAGCAGCACGAACGGCCATGAAGTCGTCATCTGGTACCAACCGAGAGAAGTGAAAGGGTGGGGAGGTAATTGTCCTTTTTCTGTACCGGCAGCAAACTGGGGGAGAATCCCCAAGATCATAGCAAGTATGAGTAGGATGACTAATGCCGGGATGGTGGCATATACACTTGACAACCATCTGACCGCCCGGTTTTTCCCGGACAGGAAATGAACAGCGAGAAGCCCTGCAACGAACAGGGCTCCGAGGATAGTGTTAACGGGGGAAGCAAAAAAGGCGGTCTCGATATTTCCGGCGGCAAATTGCAGGAGTATTCCTGATAACAGGACACCTGCCGCGACGATAAAACCTTCCGCATACCCCCATGGGTGCTCCCAAATCTTACGGGAAGTATTTTTATTCATTATATTTTATAAGTCGTATTAATTGCAACTAAATCAATTGACTGACGATATTTTGTGACCCATTTCATCTCTTGTGAACTAAAAGAGTAGAAGTTGCTTCGCTAACTACTCTTTTTATGCTCATCGCGAGATATGGGTCCCCACAAAACATCTATAGGTCTCTGCTTTAGTTGCAAAAGAGCCTCAGTTCAAACTCACCAGGCGGTTGTTTGCTCTTGCCGTCTCAAGCCATTGGGGAACGATAGTCTCCTGGAATTTCTGCTTGTTGGCTCTTTCCTTGTCCATATCGAGTCCTATATAGGCTTGTGCCTTCTCTTTCGTGGAGATGTCAGGCAGGGGTACATTACCCGTGAAGCCGAGTTCAGCCAGTACTTTGGAGATTTCGAACCGGGCTTTGTGTGCACGGTCCAACCCCATGGAGAGGATACGCTGGAATTCCACCGGGGAGTGGAATGATCCGCCGTGAGAAGCGACTGCGTAATCCCAGCGCCATTGCGCCTGACGGATCAGTTGAAGGGCATTATGCATTTGTGTTTCAGAAGCACCTTTCTCCCATGCGAATTGGGCTTCCAAGTGTGCTTTTGAGAGTTCCTCCTCCACTAAGTTCCGGATCTGGTTTGCGCTACGCTGCCTTTCATAGACGGCATTCCTGAGATCTTCTTCCGACTCCCTGTGGCACACCTGGCAGGTATTGCTGATATTGGCAAGGGGGCTGATTACATGGTGATCGCTGTATTTTATACCGCCCTCGGAAATATAGGGCATATGGCAATCGGCACATGATACGCCGCGCTGGGCGTGTATTCCTGTCTTATAGATTTCGTAATCGGGATGTTGTGCCTTGATGATGGGGGCTTTACTCAGCGCGTGCGTGTAATCGGCGAACCCGATACTGTCATAATACTGTTCTGCTCCTTCCATGCTGGTGCCATTGTGCCAGGGGAAGATCAGGTATTTGCCTTCGGGCGTGAAATAATATTCCACATGGCATTGTGCACAAGCCAGTGAGCGCATATCCTGATGGGTGGCTTCCCTGATATCCATACCCATGTTCTCGAAACCTTCTATCAGTGCCGGGCGGCTGATTTTCAGATCCATGGTTTCCGCATCATGGCAATCGGCACAACCGATAGGATTGACCACCTCGTGTCCCCAGTGTGCCCAACTCTCTTTGTAGAATTCGGCAATTCCCACCGAATCCATCAGTCGGGGTACATCGGGACTTTTGCAAGTCCAGCAGGTAGCAGGTTGCGGTCCTTCGTCGGGTGTCATGGGTGCGCCGGTGCGCAGTGTGTGATGTACATCTGCGACCGCATGCTTGTGGCCTCTTGGCGTACTGTAGTCTTTTGCGAAAGCATAACCGGCCCAAAGGATCACCATTTCAGGGCGTTCTGCAAGTACATCCACCGCACTGCTTCCGTTAAACTCACTCAGGAAAGTGGTATCGGCAGTTTCAGCCCAGGTTTCATATTGACACGGATAATTCACCGCGAATATTTCACTTCTCGACTCAATGCCTGTGATCTCCACTTTTCTGTTGTTCATCACGCTTGCTATCTCGGCTCTTCGCTGTGTGATGGAAGCCGCCAGCATTCCCAGCAGGAATACCACTCCCAGGGTAAAGAAAAATAGTAGCCATCCTACCCAGGGCTTCATCTTGTTATCGTTTTTGCTCTTCATACTTATATGAAATTACCAATTATCAATTACTAATTACCAATTTTATAGAAATTCAAGATTCATTATTCTTGACTTCTTCACTTTTAACTATTCACATTGGCACATCATCACATCAATAAATCAACACATCGTCAATCCTTCTTCATCATATTGTGCAGCCAATCCGGGACATTGCTTTTCGGCATCGGTACCCGTGCATTGGGTGTTGATGAGAGCGATCGGCTGCGTGTGTGGGGAACATCCCTGTGGCAGTCCCAGCAGGTACTCCCACCCATTTCCTTGGTGTCCTTGAAACCCATACGCCCTGTTTTTATAAACTCGGTATTGAGTTGCGTGTGGCAACGGATGCAGTTATCCATGATTACCTGAGAACTTGCCTCGATGGCCTGGATAGCCTGGTCCTCACCACGTATTGTGAAAATGGCTGAATGGCGTAACCCGTCGACCGCCTTGAAATAGTATCCTTTCAGCTTGTTGTCCTGCGGTACGTGGCAATCGTTGCAAGTAGCGTTTCGTCCGTGGGAACTGTGCATCCAGGTGGCGTAGTAGGGACCCATGATATGGCAGTTCACGCAGGTGGCGGGGTCATCGGAAAGATAGCTGTATGCCCGTGACGTGAAGAAGGTATAGATAAACAGACCCACGAAGGCACCACTAATGATGAAGGCCGGATATCTCCATCCTCCGCGCGGCCGAATTTCGTTCCAGAAGTTTCTAAGTTTGCCCATGGTCGCACTTATTAAAGATATTCACTAACAAAGAAAGAGATAATATTCCCAAAAAAGTGTAATAATTATGACAATTGGAAAAAATAAACTATATTCGGGATTCAATTACATTAGACTATTTCTATACTCGGCATAGATAAAACAAGTTTTACCTCTGCTCTCGCTTAACGAAATAGTTCAATTACATTAGACTATTTATACAATATGGAAGGACGACACTTTGATAACCATCATACCGGAATGATCTTTCAATGCCCGTTGTGCAATTCTGTGCCGGAAGATCAGCGTGAAGATTTTATGCGGGACGTACGCTTTTCAGTAAAAAACTATCAGAAAGGCGATGTGATCGTTACTCAAGGGGCCCTTTATGAGTCGCTCTATATCCTGATCAGGGGAGAGATCGTGACGGAGATGGCTGATGAAAAGGGCGATTTCATGAAGGTGGCGCATATCAGCGCACCCAATCCGTTGGCTACGGGTTTCCTGTTTGCTACCAATAACCGGTCGCCCGTCTCCGCAATATGTAAAATGCCTTGCACGGCAGTAGTCATTCCCAAAGAGAATGTCTATTTCCTGATGAGGAAGTATGAATCGTTTATGCTGGCTTTTCTATCCTATATTTCTAACAGGATCTCGTCCCTTTCTGAAAAATTGAGGCTTGTCTCATTACGTACCATCCGTGCAAAGCTGGCCTATTACCTGTTGAAAGAGTCGGCCGGCGAACCATTGTTCCGGTTGAAAGCCTCCAAGGAGGAGATTGCCCGCCTTTTCAGTGTTTCACGTCCCGCATTGGTAAAAGTGATGATGGAGATGGCTGCGGATGGTATTATTGAAGTGGACCGGAGGGATATCCTTATCAAAGACAGGATAGCGCTGCAAAAGATGTTTTAAAGAATTGGGCGGTTACCCTTGGGGATTTGCCCGGAAAACGGCCATCATCGGATGGAAGGCTGCAAAAAAATAAAACAAAACGGAATAATTATACTCACTGATAACTGATGAAAATGAATTTTGAAGCTGTAATTTTTGATCTTGACGGTACATTGGTGGATTCTATCGAAGATATCGCTGAGTCGATGAACAGGGTATTGTCCGAGAACCATTTTCCCGTGCATTCGTTGGCTGCATATAAAACTTTTGTGGGAAGGGGGCTCTTGAATCTTACCCGTGTATCACTGCCTGAGACCGTACAAGACGAAAAAACAGTCGTAGCGTGTTATAACCGGATGCTGGAAGTATATAATGATTATTGTACTGAAAAGACAAAACCCTACGAGGGGATCATACCATTGCTGGATGAACTGAAATCGCGTGAACTGAAACTTGCTGTTTTTTCGAACAAAGCGGATAAATTCACCAAAAAGATCGTGCAGACGTTGATGCCCGGTTACTTCGATATCGTAGTTGGAATGACAACAGAAGATCTCAAAAAACCAAATCCTGCATGTGCGTTGGAAATAAGCGAACATTTCGGGGTACGCCCTGAAAACATCGTTTATCTGGGAGATACCGGGATAGATATGCAGACAGCTCGCAATGCGGAAATGTATGGAATAGGGGTGCTTTGGGGGTTCAGGACAAAAGAGGAACTGGTCTCTGCCGGGGCCGGGGCCATATTGAGCCATCCTCTGGATTTGATCGGATTAGAATTATAAACTATCCGTTGTTGATTACCTGTTTTTGCCTTAGTCAATATAATGTCTGTTCAATCAAAATGTAATTTTTATTGTTCTTGTTTAAGTTTCTCCAAGCATATATATTTTTTCATCTTCGAAACAATTGCAGTGGAAAATACTATTTGCTGATTTTTAGTAAATTTGTATACAGCAATCATAATATTTAATATGGATATTGTTCAATTAAAAGGGGAAGACAAGCAGCTTTATTCTTTGGTGGCACACCTTGTAATGGATGAGGAGGTGATCGGTTACAATCTGAACTATCCCTATAAGACATCATCCGATTATGTGTGGTTCGTGGCCGTGGAGAATGGTGTTACCCTTGGTTTTATCCCTGTCAAACTGGAAGAGGGCAAGGCCAAAATAAATAATTATTATGTGGCGGATGATGATAGTGCCGTTTTTTCTGCTTTGCTGAAAGAAGTTATCAAGGCGCTTTCGTCTGAATTTGAGGTTGAATCGGTTACACAACTACGGCATATCCCCGAATTTGAAAAAAGTGGATTTGCGATTGTTCTTAATTGGAAAAGGTATGTAAAAATGAAGGTATTCAAGGAATGAAAAAGAACGTGTATGAACTGGCCATGCTGCGGATAAAGTTATTATTCAATGAATTCGATAATATCTATGTCTCTTTTTCCGGTGGTAAGGACAGCGGTGTGATGTTGAACCTTTGTATACAATATATAAGGGAGAACAATCTGGACAGAAAGATCGGTGTGTTTTTTATGGACTATGAAATACAGTACAGCGAGACTATTGCGTATGTCGACAGGGTGTTGGAGGCAAATGCCGATATTCTGGAAGTATACCGCGTATGTGTACCTTTCAAGGTGACCACTTGTACGTCGATGCATCAGACTTATTGGCGTCCATGGGATGAGGATTGTAAAGATTTCTGGGTAAGGGATATGCCCGCAGGAAGCTATCGGAAAGAAGATTTTCCGTTCTATCATCCCGGTATATGGGATTCCGAATTCTATATTCTTTTTGCCCAATGGTATCATTTGCAGAAGAATGCAAAGAAAACCTGCTGCCTGGTCGGAATACGCACCCAGGAAAGTTCGCATCGGTGGAGAACGATTCATGGCAAAAGGAAACATCATATATATCGTTGCCTGAAGTGGACAAAGCAATTGTCGAAAGATATTTACAATGCCTATGTGATACATGATTGGCTGACGACGGATGTCTGGACGGCTAACGGCCGTTTCGGTTGGGACTACAACCGGCTGTACGATCTCTATTATCAGGCGGGCGTTCCGCTGGAAAAACAACGTGTAGCCAGCCCCTTCCTTTTGGCGGCACAGGAAAGCCTGCATCTTTACCGGGCTATCGACCCCGATATGTGGGGGAAAATGATATGCCGTGTGAACGGTATCAATTTCACATCCCTCTATGGTCATACAAGCGTGGTGGCACAGAAAAAGATCACTCTGCCGGAAGGGCATACATGGGAGAGTTATATGCACTTCCTTTTGTCCACTTTGCCGGAAGAAATTCGTCAGAACTATTTGCGGAAGCTCTCGGTGAGTATCAATTTCTGGCGTAAACGGGGTGGCTGTCTTCCGGAAAAGTCGATACAGCAACTGCAAGAGATGGGGATCGATATAGAGGTAGTGGATCATACCAATTATAAGACGGAGAAGTGTCCGGTCAGAATGGAGTATCAGGATGATCTCGATGTGCCTGGATTCAAATATCTTCCCACCTTCAAGCGGATGTGTATATGTATCCTCAGGAACGACCATCTGTGTAAATACATGGGATTTGCCATGACGAAAAAGGAGCTTGCACTCCGTAATAAAGTAATGGATTTTTATCAAGGGATTTATAGTACATGAAAGACGAAAAGGAATATACCAGTCCGGTGTATGCGATAAGGGCTGTGCCGGTAGAGAAAATAGAGGCGAATGCATACAATCCCAATGTTGTCGCCCCACCGGAAATGGAACTTCTCGAATTGTCGATCTGGGAAGACGGTTACACCATGCCCTGCGTATGTTATTACCTTCCGGAAGAGGACAAGTATGAACTGGTGGACGGGTTTCACAGGTATCTGGTGATGAAAACATCGAAACGCATTTATGAGCGGGAAAAGGGATGTCTGCCGGTAACAGTGATAGACAAAGACCTCTCAAATCGTATGGCTTCGACGATCAGGCACAACCGTGCCCGCGGCACCCATAGTATTGAGTTGATGACCAATATCGTGACGGAACTCCGGAAAGCAGGAATGAGTGATGCATGGATCATGAAAAATATCGGAATGGATAAAGACGAGTTACTTCGCTTTAAACAGATTTCGGGTTTGGCAGCGCTTTTTGCCGATGAAAAATTCAGCATACCCGATGAAAAAAACAAATAGGTGTTATCTTTTTATCTTCATTTTATTCAGTAACTCTTTCGTTTCGGCAGATATCCGATAGCTTTCACGAGCTTTCTGGATAGCTTTATTATGCACGAACGTTGAGAAGGTCTTTCGCTGGAGATAAGGCAGGGTCAATCTATATCCGTCCACCAAAGGATATCCTATACCTGGAGTGTAATTAGTTTCGCAAGCACGCCAATGGCAATACTTTTATACCATCCGGGCGTGTGTATGCAATAGGGCCTCCTGTGATTACCATCAGTAAATCCGGTTCTCGCAGCCTCATTTGCTTTTCCTTTGTATTATGTTCTTTCACCAAAAGATACTGATTATTTTCAATTACAAAAAATTGTTGATGTTTTTTGAGATAGTTTGTTGATATTTTTTGTGATAATGTAAAAAGGGTGATGTGTAATGGTCTGTAAGTGCTGAAACGAAATATCTCCTCTTGTTTTATTGAAAAAGAATAAATTTCTCATAATTCCGAAGAATACAATAATTGACGGTTTTCCAGTAACACGATGAATTTGAAATATCTTTTAAATTAATACGCCCCCTTTTAGCCATATAATATCTCGTTTTAGCAAAGAAAACAAGAGTTTGTGACAACCCTGTGTTGCAAGTTTTTTTAATTGCTGTTTTCAGTATATTTTAACCCGTATCTTTTTTTTATTCTATTTGCCCGAAAGCAATTGTTTGGCTGCCAGTACCAGGAACATATAATGGGAAGAACCACCCCCCATTACATATTCTACCTGTTGCCACAGATACGGGAATACAAGCAGTTCCGGAAAATCGGGACGAATTAATGCCGTACCTGATATAACACCTCCCGGAATATAGGACCAGTCTGCACGGTTCAGTCCATACCCTACTATGGCCGATTTGGTTCCTACCCCCGATGCAAACGATTCGGTATTAAGGCCGGGATGACACCCCAACACAAAATTGAGCGCGTTATAAATGAAATCATCTCCAAATATATCGGGATATGCTGTATGCAGGTAGTAATGCCGGTAACCAAAGGCTTGTATATCCCATCCGGCTCCCCAAATGTGAGGACGGTAAGGAATGCCGTAAGGTGTTTCTTCTCCCTGTTTGCGTAATTCTTCGTGGAATTCGACAAGGGATTCCCGTACGGCTTTGGTTAATTTCTTATCGTCGATAATCTTTTCGACGCGTCCGAAGAACCAGCCTATACGGCTTATATTCTTTACAATATAGTCTTTTTCTGCTAACAGGTAATCTTTGTATTTCTTTTCGCCCGTAGTTATCAATAGCTCAACTGCCGCATGTATTTTGGATGATTTGGTACGCTCCGTAACTTCTGTTATATCATATAGTTCACGGGCGATGGTCAGAGATTCTACGCTTAGAGTATCATTGAATCCTTTCAGCACACGGGAAGCGGCAGCCAGATGTGCGGCAGTAGAAAGTTCCCGTCCGGGATTGTTTTCGGTAAATATCCATCGGTCATCTTCATTACCCGGTATATTATCGGTCATAGAAGCGGCATCACCCAGAAGCACATACTGCCGTAAATCATTACAGATTATTCCACGATATAAACGTCCCAAACCACGATATCCTCCTACAATACTCAGCGCCCCGTTTTCTACCTGCTGCAATAAATCCGGTTTGCCGTCAGGCTGATGAATTTCGGTAATACGACTTGTCTGGTCAATGGAAGTCTCATCATAATCAATATTGAAAGCTTCGTGTGTAAGAGCCAATATATACGTTTCACCGCTTTGCGATTCAATCCTCAAATCAAAATCGCCGGCATCGTGCCAGCCGCCGATATTCGAACCGGGCACCACATCACCCGGTTGATATTTAGTCAACGTAGAGGGTCCCTGTGTATACCCGTCAATGTGATTAAAGTTTACGGGAGCCACACGGGCGTCATCCATATGGCAACAGTCATGCCACACCCGGTATTTCTCATTTACCCTCATATGGCACATTTGTATGGGGAGGAAATATTCCAATACAGGTTGCCAGGCCCCGCGGTCGTACACATCGGAAGCAATCCGGAATATGGAAGAGGTTGAGTTGGCATACCGTACCTGATATAATCCTTCATCGCAAACAGAAGAGAAATCAAATTTCAGATAATTATACCGCAGGAATTTGCCCCATTCTTCTCCCTGTGCATGATGGACAACCTGTTCACCTGCTTCGGTTATTCTAATCAGGCAGATCTCGGGACGTGAGGTGTCTTTTTCATCCAGTTCAATGACTGCTACTTTGGGTTGTGCCGGATGATATCCTAATTGTGAAGTCTGTATAACGGGCTCATACAACCAATCTTTAACTACATTAGGGGTTATAACCCATTGTATGGCGGCATGGGTAGCGCCGGCGGGAATTTCACTACGTAGTACAAACCAACCGTTGTTATGATTCATTCTACCGTCATACAGTTTAAGCTCGCTCCCTTTTGTTTCTATGGTTACTTTGTTATAAGGATCGGCCGGTTGTAATATAAAACGTTTACCTACCGCATAGGGTTCCGCGATTATATCATCGGCTACTATCGGGCTATATCCATTTCCGATCAGTTTCTCCATACTTGCTTTTCCATCAGGGTTAAAATTACCCGTATGGTGATGATTGGCCTTGCGGCTTAACGTCGGACCATTGGGCTGATGAGGGAATATCCCGGTCTTCCCATCCATAATCCATGTTTTACTAAACAGTGCTCCGGGAAATAACTCCAGATTGAATCCCACTTTTCCGATGAATTCTGCAGGAATCGGCCGGTCAAGGTCAACAGTCACAATGACAGATTCCGCTTCACCTCTCACGGTTACCGTATAATTAAACTCTAAATCGGGATATAACATCGGATTGAACCCCTGTAAATGTTTGGAAGAATCGGGATAACCGAGGTATGTCGTAATGGTATTACCGGCATAATCCACTTTACGGTTTCTTTGGAGAGGAACGGGCTGCCATTGCCCGGGAGTTTCTTCCAGCCGAATGTCGCCATTGGTTGCCACGCGGTTACCGTGCATAATAATACAGATTCCCCCTTGATGACCTTCAGGATAAATATCATCAAAAGCCATAATGTCAACACCCTGGTTTCTGAAATAACTGAAATCATTTAATTTAAACTCTTGCGCAAAAACACTTACCATAGAAATTCCCCACAGGGATGACATAATTAAAAACTTCTTCATCATATCAGGATTATTATAAGAATTATTTGGTGATACAAAAGTATTTCATTGGCTAACTCACTTATGCTGCTTAATCTGTTTTTTTCTATTAATTTTGCTGCATCACAATGAGTTTTTTCAGTTAAGCACGTAAATGGGAAACAACCCTATAATATAGACGACCGAAAAATAGTATACCACAATGAAAATTTCCTATAAGGAAAATCGTATATGAATAATATGAAAGACAAACTGTTTGAAAAATACCTTATCGATGAATTAAGAAATGGTAAGGAAGAAGCTTTCTCATTACTGTTCAAATCATGGTACACCGATCTTGTGCTTTATGCCGGTAACTTTGTCCCGGAAAAAACCAAATGCGAAGACATTGTCCAAACTCTTTTTATGAAAATATGGGAAGAAAGGGAAACACTTTATATTGAAAGTTCACTAAAGGCTTACCTGGTAAGGGCTGTAAGGAATAGTTGTCTCGACGAGTTAAAACATAAAAATGTGGTACGCAATTACGAAGAGAAATACAAATTGCTGTACAAGGATATTGAGGACACCGAAGACTATATCCTATATTCCGATTTGATTGGACATCTCCATATTGCACTCCGGCAACTTCCCCCGTTGCTGAGGGAAGCTTTTGAACTTAACCGGTTTGAAGGACTCAAATATAGGGAAATAGCCGAGAAACAGAATGTATCCGAGAGAAGTATTGAAGTACGGATAAGTAGAGCACTTCAATTTCTAAGGGAACATTTAAAAGAATATCTTACTATTCTTCTTTTCATGTTAAAACATGTTTCTTCTTTGTGGTAACTTTTACTAAAATCGTCATTATATTAATAAAGCATATTTCACCTGAATATGAAAGGAGAGGGAAGCAACATAGAGGAAATACTTATTGCCAGATATTTATCCGGCGAAGCAACATCCGATGAAACGGAACAACTTACGCAATGGTTGGAAGCCGACCTAAGACACCGGCGTTACTTCAACCAGTTGAAAAATATCTGGCAAACGGCTAATCCGGTATTTAACCCGAACGAAATACATGCAGAAGAGGCATACCGGATAGTAACCGATAAGTTGCGATTCAATAGGAGGGGAAATAAGTTTATTATAATGTTTAGCCGTGTAGCTGCTGTATTATTTATACCTCTGCTTATTGCCGCAACGTATGTATTGCTGAAATCAACATCCCAGACTGATACAATAGTGTACCAGGAAATAAATGCTCCTTACGGGACGTATTCGCAAGTGGTGCTCCCCGATGGAAGTAAGGTGAGCATCAATGCAGGGAGCAAGCTTAAATTCCCTTCCGTATTTCCGAAAGGACAGCGGGAAGTTTATTTGGACGGGGAAGGATATTTTGAAGTAGTTTCCAGCCAGGAGAGGCCTTTTCTTGTGCATACGGAGAAACTAACCGTAAAAGCCACCGGAACAAAATTCAATGTGGAGGATTATCGCAAAGATACCATTGCTGCGGTAACCATGATAGAGGGAGTTATACATACGACTATATCGGGAAGTAAAACAGTACCGCAAAGTCCGGGTGACCGTATCCTGTTTTCCAAAACTTCCGGAAAGCTACAACAATTGAGAACGGATCCCTACAAATGGTATGCCTGGAAAGACGGAACACTTATATTCCGTGATGACCCCTTGGAGTATGTATTTAAGAGGTTGAATCAAACATTCAATGTGAATATCATAATTAAAGATAGCCAATTGGTTACCCATCCCTACCGGGCGACATTTACTGATGAATCACTTGAGGAAATTATGCACCTGCTCAGAATATCAGCTCCCATTCATTTTAAAGAAATAGAGCGGAATATAACAGAAGGAGAATACCGTAATAAACGTACCATCGAAGTATATTTTGAGGATAATTGAAAAAAACAGTTTTTGATGGTGGTCATTCAATCCTCCAATCGTCATTACACAAAGTACATATTAAGATAAGAAACTTGTAGTAATAATCTTAAAAAATATAAAGCCTATGACGCAGTAACAAAGTTAATCCAAAGGGAGAACGCATAAAGAAACAAAAAAGGGGAAGGAGTGTGAGTTCTTCCCCCAATGTTTAGTCGTTTCTCTATCAAAAGAGTTTTTTAGTAATCTTATTTTATAACTAAACACAACAAATTTATGAATTCAGTTTCAATTACGAAAATGAAACGGCATTTTTTTGCCGCAAAAAGAACAATTATCCTGAAATTCTGTCTGTTCCTTATCATTTGTGGTTCCACACAAATATCGGCAGCTATTGAAATCTCAAAAACTCCGGAAACAAGTTTCACCGCTGTAACTGTTCCGCATCAAAACACTGTTATAATTCAAGGTCAGGTAACCGACGATAATGGCGAACCTGTAATTGGTGCCAATGTAGTAGAAAAAGGTACAACTAATGGTGTAATAACTGATTTTGATGGAAATTTCAAACTCAATGTCGCGCAAGAAGCCGAAATTGAAATTTCTTATATAGGTTACATCGGTCAATCTTTTAAAATAACAGCAGGAAGAGCCGTTTATAATATTACCCTCAGAGAAGATACACGACTTATTGACGAAGTAGTGGTAGTCGGTTACGGTGTACAAAAGAAGAAATTAATCACAGGTGCAACAATTAACGTAGCCGGAGATGATATTCAGAAACTTAACACAACAAATGCGTTGGGTGCGCTGCAAAGCCAGGCTCCGGGTTTGAACATTGTTCAGGGTAACGGCCAGCCGGGTGAGAGTTATGTAATAAATATTCGTGGTATGGGAACATACCAGAGTTACGGGCCACTTTATGTAATTGATGGTGTGGCGGGCGGTTCCATCAGCTCTCTCAACCCTGCTGATATTGAATCAATCGACGTATTGAAAGATGCGGCATCAGCAGCTATTTACGGTGCCCGTGCAGCCAACGGAGTCATTCTTGTTACTACCAAACAGGGAGCCAAGGGCAAGGTAAAGGTATCTTACGATGCGTATTATGGTTTCCAGAATCCTATAACCAACGGCGTAAAATCGGTAGGAGCCGATAAATACATGGAACTGATGAATCTGGCGCTTGAAACGGCCGGGGGAAATCCGTATGATTTTGAGAAACTCATTCCTGTACAATATGCACAAATAAAAGCCGGAAAGTGGAACGGAACCGACTGGTTTAAGGAAACAACCAACAAAAATGCTCCCAACCGGAACCATGCCATTAATATTACAGGAGGCTCGGATATATCGAGATTTTCACTGGGGTTCTCTCAATCCGGTCAGGAAGGAACATTAGGATGGCCTAAAATAAGCTACTATGATCGTACTACTATTCGTGTGAATACCGATTACACGCTTTGGAAAAATAATACCCGCGATATTTTGAAAATCGGTGAAAATGCAACTATTTCCAAGTATAGCCGCAGTGGCGTAAACACCGGTAATATTTACAGTAACGATATACATAATTTTCTGGTATTTACTCCGTTATTACCTGCTTACAACAGTAGTGGCGACTTCTACAGTTATGACGACCAGCAAACCGACCAGTGGAACTGGGCTGATGGTGTGGCCAATCCGCTTGCTAAGATGGATATTAACGACTCTAAACGCGAAACCTACCGGGTTCAGGCAAATACATGGCTGGAATTCGTACCCGTTAAAAACCTGAAATACCGCAGTGTTTACGGTTATCGTTATTTTATGGAGTCATATCGTTCATTCAATCCTACTTATTTCCTTACTCCCAGGGATTTCCGCGATAAGGATCAGACCCAGCAGGATATGTCATACAACCATAACTGGACTTGGGAAAATACACTGAACTACCTGCTCAACTATGAAGAACATTCATTTGATTTTCTGGCAGGACAAGCCATCGAGAAATGGGGGTATGGACAGAATGTAGGAGCACAGAGGAAAATATCATTGTTTCCTAATATGTGGGATTTTGCCTACCTCGATAATGCAGCCGGCGATATTAATGCTGATAATGTAAACCTTTGGGGTAGTCGTCCCAATGAAGGTGGACTGGTTTCGATTTTCGGCCGGTTGAATTATAACTTCAAAGAAACGTATATGGCGTCTTTGATAATGCGTGCCGACGGTTCTTCCAAATTTGCCCGCGGACATCGCTGGGGGTATTTTCCCTCTATTTCGGGAGGATGGGTTATTACCAATGAACCGTTCATGGAGTGGTCCAGAGAATATTTGGATTTTTTTAAACTACGTGCAAACTGGGGGCAAAATGGTAATCATGAAATAGCCGACTTTCAGTATCTGGCCAGTATTTCACTGGGTGGTTTCTATACATTTAATGATGACCAGATTTCCAAATTTACCGGTGCTTACCCGGACATTATGCCAAACAAGGAAGTTACCTGGGAAACATCCGAACAAACCAACATCGGGTTTGATGCCCGATTCTTGAAATCACGCCTTGGAGTAACATTCGATTGGTACAACAAATCCACCAAAGACTGGTTAATAAGGGCCACTTCACTCGCTTCCTATGGAACAGGGTCACCTTACATGAATGCCGGTAGTGTACGCAACAGAGGAATGGAGTTTGTCCTAAACTGGAACGACCGCATTGGAACTTTCCGCTATGGAGCCACTTTTAATCTTGCACAGAATAAGAATGAGGTGACTGCCATTCAGAACTTCGACGGTATCATTCATGGTCCGGCCAACCTGTTGAGCCAGAATACTGAGGAGTTTTTCCGTCTGCAGGTGGGTTATCCTATGGGTTATTTCTGGGGGTATAAATCGGCCGGTATATTTCAGAACCAAAAAGAAATAGATGAATGGAAGACTGCCGGTAAAGCATTTATGCAAGGTGATAATGTACAACCGGGTGACGTGAAGTTCATTGATCAGAACAATGATGGCTTATTTAACGATGAAGATAAGGTAATGATAGGGAATCCCCACCCCAAACACACTATAGGTTTTAATCTCCACATGGAATACAAAGGGATTGACTTCTCTATAACCGGTTCGGGGGCATTCGGAATGCAGATAGCACAGTCCTATCGCTCATATGCCAATGTGGAGACAGAAAACTATACCAACAATATGGTCGCCAAATATTGGACGGGTGAAGGGTCGACCAATAAATTTCCACGTTTTACGCATGGGAAGCATGTGAATTTGCAAAAGATATCCGACATCTGGCTGGAAAACGCCGATTATGTAAAAATAAGAAATATGACACTGGGGTACGATTTTAAACAGTTATTTAAACATAAGCTTCCATTGTCGCAGCTCAGGTTTTACCTGTCGCTCCAAAACTTCATCACCTTGACAGATTATAGCGGGATGGATCCCGAAGTCAGTTATGGTGGAGGAGAATCCTGGGCCTCAGGGGTTGATCTGGGTTATTACCCTAATCCAAAGAGTGTAATATTTGGTATTAATCTTAAATTTTAACAGAAGATGATTATGAAACGAATATTTTCAATTACAACAATTATATGCCTTCTTTTTTGTATAGGATGTGAGGACTTTCTGGATACGACCAATTATAAAAAGAAAGATACATCCAATTTCCCGCTCTATCCTACCGATGCGGACCAATTGATTACCGGAATATACGATAATCTCACCGCCAGTTTTCAGGATGTGGAACAGAATCCGTTCTTTGTTGCATATATGGCTTCCGACGAAGCTTTTGGAGGAGGATCGACTTCAAATATTATTGCACAGGCATTCGACCGTTTACTGGCTACGAAGACAGATGAATTCGGTAGCATCTGGCGACTCTGCTGGCAGGGAATCTTTCGTTCCAACAACGCTATAGAAACTATTCCCAACATTCCGGAAGACCAGTGGGATAACTTATCCATACGTGATAATCTCATCGGGCAGGCATATTTCATGCGGGCATTCTTTTACTGGCAGTTGGTCGACCTGTTTGAAACCGTACCGCTTATAACTGCGACCGTGCCGGTTAACCAGCCACGGGCCACGGTTGACGAACTTTTCTCGCAAATAGGTTCCGATTTGCTAAGTGCCATAGAGCTTCTGGGAAACCAGAAATACGGACAGTTTGAAAAAGGTCGTTGTTCTAAATGGGCGGCACAAGCATACCTGGCTCGTATATTCCTGTTTTACACCGGATTTTATAAAAAAGAATCCATGCCTACAGCCAATGGAGGCGCAGTTACAAAAGCCGATATTATCACACATTTGGAAGATTGTATCAACAATAGTGGTTTCGGGTTGGTTTCCGATCAGCGAAATATCTGGCCCTATGCTAATTCGTATACCAAATGGCACTACAAATACAGCATCGAAAATAACCTTGTATGGGAAGGCAATGGTGATAAGGAAACTATGTGGAATATCCGCTTCAATTTACTCGACGGACAAACCAATCGAATTCCCGAGTTTCTGGGACTCCGGTATATGTCGGGAGGTTCAAGTAGAAGAGAAAGCTTCCCCTACGGACAAGGTTACACTAACGGGCCAATCAGTCCCAAATTTGTCAACGAATGGAAAAATGACCCGGACTACGGAGAACGTGATACTCGCCTGTGGGGCTCGGTACTCGATACGAAAGTGGAATTACCCAAACATCAGGGCGACCGTACAAAAGAGGTAGAACGGACATACTACCACGGCAAAAAATATATCGTTGTGACCTGTTTTGCCAGTGAAGATGCCAATCCTGAAAAAGATACGCCTTACAACAATTATAGCTACATCATCACCGGGACCAATAATCATAACCAATATGGTAACCGGGACGATGTCATCTATATGCGGTTCGCCGATGTGTTGCTGATGCACTCCGAGCTTACCGGAACGGTTGGTGGAATCAACCAGGTGAGGGCACGCGCCGGATTAAATCCTGTTACAGCTTATTCATTTGAGATTTTGCAAAAAGAACGCAAGTACGAGTTGGCATTTGAAGGTATTCGCTGGAACGACCTCCGCCGTTGGTATCCCGATACGGCCGGCGATGTTATTCAGGCCAATCAGGCAGGTGTACTCACTCAATATCGTGATATTGAAAATGTACCTTATAAGTTTCATAGCGGGAATGACTTCGTTAAACGGTACCGGGAAACCCGTGGTTTCTTCCGGATTCCGGATACACAAATCAGCCTTTCTGACGGCATACTGGAACAAACACCGGGTTGGGAGGATAAATACGACTGGATGTTCAGTACCTTACCATATACTTTTTAAAATAAGTCTACCCGGGTGTTACTTTATGGACACCCGGGTGTTCACCAACAAAAGAAGTTTGTAAAATGAAAAACAATTTATAAGGATTTGAAGGTGTTGCCATAGACATTTAACGCCTGATAGTACTTCTTGAAAAAAACGTATATTTGTTTTTTCTGAATAAGATGTGGTTTTTGTATCCACAATCGTCTTATATATATGAAAACACAAATTGCTATGGAAGTAAGGGTATTATTACTTACAATATGCATGGCTTGTGCCATGTGTGAGCCGCTTTGTGCTCAAACCCATAGTATTACACTTAACCAGACTGATGTTACTGTTGAAGATATCCTGAATCTGATTGAAGCCCAGAGCGGATATAGTTTTTTATATAATAAGGCTATCGTCGATGTATCAAACCGGATTACTATCAGCTTATCCAATAAAAACATTACTGAAGTACTCGATCAACTATTCCGTGAGACGGATATTTCATATCTAATTCTAAATAAGCAGATTGTTTTAAGTAAAAAAAGTGAAAAACAATCACTGTTACAAAATATGGTAACGATAAGCGGGAAGGTTGTCTACCCTAATGGAGAAGAATTGATAGGAGCCAACATTGTGCAACGTGGCACCGGAAACGGTACTATAACCGATGTCAACGGCAATTTTACCATCACCGTACCGCTTCACGCCGAAATGGAAGTAAGCTTTCTCTCCCAGCCCCTGAGGTTTAAGATAATTCCGGGAAAGCTGGTTTATCATATAGTTATGGAAGACGAGACTCACTTTCTTGATGAGATACTTATTGTAGGGTATGGCATTCAGCAAAAAAAATTGATTACAGGTTCTACCCTTCAGATAAGCGGTGAAAATATACGTAAACTTAACACTACCAATGTGTACAATGCCCTCCAGGCTCAAACTCCCGGCGTTAATATCACTCAACAATCGGGGATGCCGGGAGATAGCTTCCATGTGATTATCCGCGGCATAGGTACAAATGGGAATTCAGCACCGCTCATTGTAGTCGATGGGGTGGCAGGGGCAAGCCTGGGAATGCTTAATCCAGCCGACATTGAATCCATTGATATTCTTAAAGATGCTGCTTCAGCTGCTATTTATGGCTCACGCGCAGCAAACGGTGTAATTCTGGTTACCACCCGACAAGCCGGTTTGGGCAAACCAAGTTTCACATACGACGGCTTTTACGGTGTGCAAAACTTGGCCCGTAAGGTAAACCTGCTGAATGCTACCCAATACATGGAAATCATGAACCTGATTGCTGAGGCCGACGGTATCACACCTTATGATTATCCCTCGCTCATGCCCAAACAGTTCAGTATGATAGAACAGGGGAAATGGAACGGTACCGACTGGTTGGAGGAGGCCACCCGGAAAAACGCTCCTATGCAAAGCCATGCTTTCAATGTAACGACAGGAAACGAAACGAACAAACTGGCTATCGGTCTCTCTATGGTATCAATGGAAGGAATACTCGGTAACCCTTCACCACCAAAATATGACAGGTATAATTTCCGGATAAATTCAGAAATGGCACTTCTGCGAAAAGACGAACGGGAAATTTGGAAAGTGGGCGAAAACCTCACATATAGTCATCGCCACAGGAACAGCAGTCTGAATATAGGTAATCAGTGGAGTAGTGATATAAGAAATATATTGGTTGCCAGTCCATTATTGCCGGCCTACAATGAGAAAGGAAAACTTTACATGTATGAAGACATGATTGCCGATAAATGGCAGGTCGATATGGCCATGGCCAATCCGCTGGCTTGGATTGATTTGGTGAGAAGGAACAATATCAATAAAGGGTTCGATTTGCAAGGTAACATATACACTGAAATCAATTTTTTAAAAGGTTTCACCATACGTAGTAGTTTCGGATACAAGTCTTCTGCCCGAAGTATCCGTTCCTATTCACCCGCTTATAAAATAGCAGACAAATCTGAAAATATATCGGACGATGTTTACCAGGAAATGGAATCAGGTTGGAGCTGGACACTGGACAATACCGTTAATTACCAGACGACAGCCAAACGTCATCATTTTGATATACTGGCAGGCCAGTCATTGGAGAAATGGGGATATGGAGAAACGCTCACTGGCAAAAACTCATACTCCATCTTTCCGGGTTCGCTTGAGTATGCCTGGCTTAGTAATACACAGGGTATTAGCCCTGAAGAAACATCGTTAAACGGTCATCCGTTTGCCAATGGAGCGCTTTCTTCGTTCTTCAGCAGGCTTAATTATGATTATGATCGAAAATATCTGTTAACGGCTGTGCTTCGTATAGACGGTTCGTCTAATTTTGCACGTGGGCATCGATGGGGAAAATTTCCGGCGCTTTCAGCAGGCTGGATTATTAGCAATGAGCCATTTATGGAGTTTACCCAATATTGGCTGGATATGCTTAAACTGCGTATTAGTTGGGGACAAAATGGAAATTCTGCCATTGATAATTTTCAGTATCTGGCTACTATCGCTTTTGATAATGACCACGGATATTATTTTAATGATGATAAACGCAACCTGGTGACCGGAGCTTACCCCGATATTATAGCCAATCCGAACCTAACCTGGGAAACGTCTGAGCAAATTAATATCGGATTTGACGCGGTATTTCTGCGTAACAGGTTAAGAGTTAGTATGGATCATTATCGCAAGACCACCAAAGACTGGCTGGTAAGAGCTCCTACCTTAACTTCTTTTGGTACCAATGCCCCCATGATAAACGGGGGAGATATCCGTAATACCGGTTTAGAGATGATAGCCAATTGGAACGACCGCATCCGCCATTTCCGGTACGGAGCATTGTTGAGTATCTCGGGAAACGGGAATAAAGTAACACGTCTTGCCAATAGTGAAGGCGTATTATATGGACCCGAGAATATATTAAGCCAGAACACCGGAAGACTGTATCAGGCAAAGGTAGGCTACCCTATCGGTTATCTTTACGGTTATAAAACAAATGGTATCTTTCAAAATCAAGCAGAAATCGACGCAATGAAAGGTGCAGTTCTGCAAGCCGAACCGCAACCGGGCGACATCCGGTTTGTAGACCGGAACGGAGACGGGAAAGTTGATCCGGAAGATAAAGACATGATTGGTAATCCACATCCCGATTTACTGGTAGGTTTTGGTTTCGACATGGAATACCGGGGATTTGATTTCAACATAACCGGTTCGGGAGCTTTCGGACAGCAGATAGCCAAATCATACCGGGCATATGCAAATATAACCCAGGAAAATTATACTACTGATGTATACAATTATTGGAGAGGAGAAGGAAGTACCAACAGTCGTCCCCGCCTCACAAGCGGCCGTCATACCAATTGGAAAGAGATATCGGATTTATTGTTAGAGAATGGTGATTATATGAAAATCCGAAGTATAACAGTAGGGTATGATTTTAAACAGTTATTTTGCAAGATACCATTTGAACGCGCTCGTTTGTATTGTACCGTTCAAAATGCTTTCACGTTTACAAGATACTCGGGGATGGATCCGGAAGTGGGCTACAATGCGGGCGATTCGTGGGCATCGGGTATTGATTTAGGATTCTATCCATCTCCACGTACTTTTTTGATTGGTTGTAATTTAAATTTCTAAAAGGAAAATAATGTGATGAATAAAAAAATCTTTCTTATGCTTACAATTGTCTGCCTTTTAATCGGCTGCGATGATTTTTTGGATACTCAGAACTATATGAAGAAAGATACGGGAAATTTTCCTTCAACACAGGAAGATGCTACACAAATGACCACGGGTGTATATAGCGCCTTAAAAAGTCAGATAGGTTATGTTCGGACTTCCCATTTTTTTGTTGCCGAAATGGCCGGTGACGACCGGTTGGGTGGAGGTAGCCGCAGCAATCGGGAATCGCAGGCGCTTGATAGAATGCAATATTCGGAAGAAAGTCAATTCAGTGATTTTTGGCGGATAACTTATTCCGGTATTTTTCGTGCCAACTCGGCCATTGCTACCATGGATAATGTAATTTCTTGGAATATATCAGGGTTGAAAAAACAATATCTGGGCGAAGTCCATTTTTTAAGGGCCTTATATTATCTCCAATTGGTACAGATTTTCGGTGAGGTGCCTTTGTTGTTGAATCCCGAACCTGAAAATAAACCCAAAGTATCCGCACACGAAATTTACGCCCACATCGCATCCGACCTGTTAACAGCTATTGAGTTATTACCTGCTAAAGTTTACACCCAAACCGAATCCGGACGGGCTACCCGCTGGGCAGCCGAAGCGCTTCTGGCCCGAACTTTCCTTTTTTACACCGGATATTACCGGCAGGAAACATTACCTACTGCCGGCAACAGACATATTACAAGTCATGATATTATAACTTATCTGGAAGATTGTATCAACAACAGCGGCCATGAACTGGTTAGTGACTTCCGTAATATATGGGCTTATGCCAATAAATGGACCAAGCCTGATTATCCATATTCATCGGTTCACAATCTGGAATGGGAAGGCGACGGATGCAAAGAAACTATTTTTGCCGTTAAGTTCGGTAACCATGCCCGGAATGACGAGAGTAAAGACGCACTTGGATACAGCAATCAATTGTGTTTGAATTTCGGATTGAGATATACAGGTAGTTACAATGATGAAAAATGTTTCCCTTTCGGACAGGGGTGGGCCATTGGTACTATCAATCCTACCTTATGGGAAGAGTGGTTACAGGACGAGCCGGAGGATATCCGTCGTGAAGGTACTATTATCAATCAATACGCCGAAATGCTTCCCGATTGGAGTACTGATCGTACCAAACAGGTGGAGGAAACCGGATATTGGGGGAAAAAATATATTCCGGTATTGGCACGCGACGAGAATGGTAAAATATGGAAATCATACTCTTGCCCGGCTTTTGGCACGGCAGAGAATTATCAGACGTCGCATACCAATGATTTGATACTTATTCGCTTAGCAGATGTATACCTGATGCATAGTGAACTTTCCGCAACACCTCGTGGTATAGACATTGTTCGTGAAAGGGCCGGATTGAATCCGGTTACAGCTTATTCATTAGAGGCGCTTAAAAAAGAACGGCGTTACGAGCTAGCTACAGAAGGATTGCGCTGGTGGGATCTGCTTCGTTGGCATGAAGCTTCATCAACAATACCGGAAAATCAGGAAGGGGCACCAATTAAAGTAATTGGTACGAATAATGTGTATACTTCTTCTTTTGTATCCCGCTTTAAGAAAACGGGAGGATTTTTTCCGATACCCGAATCACAGGTAATACTCTCTAATGGAGTACTCAAACAGAATACAGGATGGTTACCCGAAGATAAGGATGCATATTTTGAGAATCTACCATATTAAAATTAATCATTCGCAAATCCGCGAACTACGAACTGAAAATATGAAAATCAGAAAAGCGTTTCACGAATTATATATGAACAAGGTATAGGGTCATGAGTGAAAAAAACTGGGCTCTCAGGGTTATAACGTTATACGTTACGCTTTCATTCTGGCGTTTTGTCGGATGGTTATAAGGGATTGCAAAATAACCGATATGATGATCAGTACCAGTCCGATATAAAACGACAGATTAACCTCCTTACTCTCTCCGAAAAACAAGAATGCCATTATAATAGCATAAATAGGCTCGAGGCTAAATGTCAGGTTTACCGTAAAAGCAGGTATCTTTTTCAATACTTCGGATACCAATACATACAAACCAACGGTACAAAATAATGATAACAGGATCAAATAGAAAGTATCTTTCATATCAGGAATTAAGCTCAATACCGGAAAAAAATAGAGGTAGACAGGAAGTAGGATTCCCAGGCCTATTGTTCCGCCGATCATCTGGTAATAATTGATGACTTTGATATCGTGATGCTGTACCAACCGCTCGTTAAAGATCGTGTAAAGCGCCGCAAAAGCCGATGAAATAACACCTAATGCAATCCCCAGCCGGTATGAGGTGTCAAAATGGAAGATCAGGCTTATGCCTAACAGTGTCAGGACACTTAGCAGCAATTCCGATATACGTATTTTTTTCCTTTCTGTCGCAGGTTTGAAAACGGCGGTAAAGAAGCTGGTAAGGCAATAGCATACTACGCCGATGGAGACATTTGAATACTTGATACTTGCATAAAAGAACACCCAATGTATGGTTATGAGCATTCCGGCTTTTGCCATATCCAGTTTATTCCTGAAAGAGGTCGGTTTATTCATCCCTGACAATCTGGTGATGATAAATAAAATGACAGAAGAGAAAAGTACCCTGTACCAGACCAACAATCCCTCGTTGAGTGTGATAAGTTTTCCAAAGATACCGGTAAAGCCGGCAAGTATTACAGCAATATGTAATAGTATATATATTCTGTTCATAAAAGAATTATTACCCCGCCTTTATCTGTAAGATTTTATTAATATTTATCAGGATTTGAAGTATAGAAAGACTGCCGGTATATTCTATTATCAATACCGGGACTTCTTTTGTATTGATGAAATATTAAGATCTCAGCGGGGGAAGGGAACTCCTTCTGTTCATGCCTTCTTATATGTAAATAGAATTTAAGGTGCAAATATACAAGGAATTGTTGTCACCCGGAAATTTATGAAATCCCCTTTTCTGTTACCATATAGTTGTTATGAGTATAATGGAATTAAAAGGTTGGTAAATGAAGCGGTTGTCTATTTTATCTGGATCATTGATTACTGGGTACATAATTCATTCATTCTCTTTCTCCTCTATTATCTTACGAAGTTTCTCTATTTCAATCCGGAGTAATCTATTCTCTTCCAGTAATTCAAGATATTTGTTTTTATATTCAACAGAGTTTTCGGCTACGGTTTCAATGGTTTGTTCGGTAGAATCTGGCTGAAAGGTGGGATTTGTCATTTCTCCTTTTCCTGTAATAAGCCAATCAAGGTTAAGGTCCGGGAAGACTTTTACGATATTAGACAGTTTATCCGCACCAATCGCGGTTTTTACCTTACTAATGTATCCACGTGAAAAACCAACTAACTCTTCAAATTTAGTTTGCCCCAGTCCCTTAAATTTTATAAATAACTTTAGTCTATCTATGAATTCCATTCTTTTTGTTGTTTTTCAATTGTTTATTAAGTTTATTATTTAGAATTAATATAATTTACACTATTATTACGCAATAAATTTGTTTATACTGATTATATGTAGTATATTTGCATTGTCAATATATTGCTTGCTACAATGCAATAAATCTAAATATCCCGTAAAGATATGAATAATCAGATAAATACCATAAAGCTGGTTACTAAAATATCGATACCTGCTACGTTGCTGGCAATCAAAGTCGGTGAAACTGTGATGATATCCTCCAAGATTATGAAATCAAGTTCTATCAGGGCCGCCGCATCGCGTTTAGAGCGGGCAAAAAAAGCCCAGTTTATTATCACCGAACAGGGGTTTGTAAATGAAGTGCGTGTAACCAGATTAAAATAACCCATATAACTATGGGAAAGATGTTCTCAGTTGAATGTCACTATTAAAATTAATGTATGTTATCAATCTAAGCAAATGAAAAAAAATCTTATGGTGTTATTAACCTTATTCCTTATAATAGGGATGGGGATTGCTGCTGCACAGACCCGTGTGACGGGTAGGGTAGTGGACGAATTGGATGATCCGGTTATCGGAGCATCTATTCAGGTGAAAGGTACATCTCAGGGTACGGTTACGGATATTGATGGGAGTTTTACATTGACAGTGCCGGCGGGTTCTAATACATTAGTCATATCGTACGTAGGGATGACTACTCAGGAAGTGCCGGTGCGCCCGAATGTACGGGTTGTATTGACAGAGGATCTGGAGATACTGGAAGAAGTGGTCGTAGTAGGATATGGTACGCAAGCCAAAAAAGACATCACCGGCTCCGTGGCAGTTGTTTCGGCCGAACATCTGACAGAGACTCCGGTTGCTACCTTTGCCGAAGCATTACAAGGAAAAGCTTCGGGTGTATATGTCTCCACAACCGGTGCGCCCGGTTCGGAAACAACTATAAGGATACGTGGGGTAGGATCAGTAAATGGTTCCGATCCGCTTATTGTGGTTGATGGAGTCTCTAACGTGAGCATAGATGCAGTGAATCCGAATGATATAGAATCGCTGCAGGTTTTGAAAGATGCGTCTGCTACAGCTATTTACGGAGCACAAGGAGCGAATGGCGTAATTATTATCACGACAAAACAAGGAGCAAAAGATCGCATCCGCGTATCATATGATGGTTACGTAGGTGTTGCCAAAATGGCCAACAATGGCTATGACTTATTAAATGCATGGGAAGCAATGGAATTTCAGGCTCAGGGGTTAGTCAATCTTCGTGACCTTCGAAACGTTACGACAGGATTATCTCATACTCAATTTGGATCGCTCGATGCGAATGATCAGCTAACGATGCCTTATTCCATTAAACCCGCCGGTCTGTCCAAAGAGCAGGTGATTGCTCAATTCGGAAGCATTGAGGCCTGGGAGGCATCCTATAAAAGTGATGGGGCAAACTCATGGTCACGATCGGCTTATTATCAGATGTTGGAAGACGGATATTCCGAGGAAGAGGCAAGAAGAGGTACTGATTGGTATAAAATGGTTGTACAAGATGGTTTGGTACAAGATCATCAGATTTCGGTGATGGGAGGAGGGAACAGAGGATCATACTCCATGTCCTTTGGTTATACCGGAAGAGAAGGGACTATTAAATCATCCTATTTCGACCGCTATTCATTGCGTGTCAACACCACCTTTAGTCCCAACAACTATTTTACAATAGGGCAAAACACCAATGTTTCCGCCACGCAGTTTGGAGGTGAGCGTGGAACCCAGGGGGATGATAATATTTTTGCACGCACATATACGATACAGCCTTGGGTACCCGTATATAATATCGGGGGAGACTTTGCCGGATCGCAGGCTCCTGAAGGGGGACGTGCCAATACGGCCTATCAGGGCGTACAAATTGCGAAAAATAACTGGAGCCGCGGTTTCAGGGGACAATCGGCCTTGTTTGCGGAGCTAAAACCAATTGAGGGTTTATCGGTCAGAACACAATTCAGTGCCCGGTTAGGGGGACGTTGGAATTTGACTTTCAGTCCCAGAACAATTGCTACCAATAAAGAAGGTTCCGCCACTAATTCCCTGACAGAAAATGCCAATTGGGATCTTGACTGGCAATGGACAAATACGGCCACCTATACCACAACTTTCAATGAAGACCATAACTTAACGGTTTTATTGGGGACAGAAGCCATGAAAGAGGACTTCGGACGTACCATGGAGGCTTCCCGTATCGATTATTTATTTGAAAACGAGCCGAATACATGGATACTCGACAATGGATCTTCCTCCAACCTGTCCAATTCAGGATATATGGCTGATTTAACAACAATGTTCGGTATTTTTGGAAGAATTGACTACTCTTATCAGGGAAAGTATTTGGCTACCCTTACAGCCAGACATGATGCCTCTTCCAAGTTCAGTAAAGATAACAGATGGGCAACTTTCCCGTCACTTTCTCTGGGGTGGCGTATTTCTGAAGAAGCTTTCCTGAGTCAACCCAGATCGACTTGGCTTGACGATTTGAAATTACGTGCGGGTTATGGGACTTCCGGTAACTCAAATATCGGAGCTTATAATTATGCGTTTCAATATGCTACGGGAAATGCATATATGTACAGTATTATAGGAGGTGATACATCTACATCGCCGGGATATGCCATTTCAAATCTGGGAGACCCTAATGCCAAATGGGAGACCATTGAGACACTTAATATAGGTTTAGATGCAACAATGCTAAAAAACAGGTTGAGTTTCTCGTTTGACTATTATATTAAGAAAACAAGCGATATGCTGGTGCCGGCAAACTGGTCAGCTTTGGCTGGTAATGCTACCAAGCCGTCTATTAATATCGGCGATATGGAAAATAAAGGTGTCGATCTCAGTATTTCGTGGCGTGATAGAATCGGTCATTTTCGTTATAACCTGACAGGAAATATATCTACCTATAAAAATAAAGTAGTCCGGCTGGGCTCGGCCGATCTGTTTAACAATACCCGTTTGAGTCAGATTAATATTACTACCGAAGGACAGCCTATAGGTATGTTTTATGGATTTAATATTGTAGGAATTTATAAAGATGCCAATGATGTGTTGAATTATAAGAATTCAGAAGGAGAGACCGTTCTTCCGTATGCGGTGGTCGATGCGGCGGACCTGAGTCCGGACGATTGGATCGGACGTTACAAGTTTGAAGATGTGAATAACGACGGAAGAATTAATGCGGAGGACAGAAAAATTATCGGTAATCCACATCCTGATTTCACGGGAGGATTGCATGTGAGCCTTGGATACAAAAATTTTGACCTGAGCACCTATTTGTATTTTTCTGTAGGAAATGAAATTTTCAGGCATTATATGTACTACACCCATTTTGCCGCATTGCAAAGTAACTACTCTAAGGATAGAAGGGACAATTCATGGCATCCCGTGACCAACCCAGATGGAATGTACCCACTCTATACAACCAGTAAAGGAGAAGGAACCGAAGCCGCCAATGAATCCCATTCACATTATGTGCAGGACGCTTCCTACCTGAGGATGCAGACGCTCACACTAGGGTATTCTTTACCCAAGGATTTGGCTTCCAGACTTTCTTTTGAGAAAATCCGGGTTTATGGCCAGATATCGAATGTATTCACTCTGACAGGATATAAAGGTCTCGATCCTGAAGTACGTAATTATGGCGACCGTAGTATGGGAATTGATTACGGATCATATGGAGTGCCCCGTCAACTACTATTGGGTGTTAATATTGAATTTTAAGTTTACCAATAGAATACTATTAAAAAATTAATCGAAATGAACGAGCATGATAACCGTTCTCATTCAAGTGAATGATTAATTGCGAGTTCACTAAAGTTAGTCATTCGCTCGCTATGGTATAGTACAAGCAAGCTTGTCCTCTACTCATTTAGCTTAACGCGAATGTTCCATACACCGACAAGAAAAAATAAAATAATCGTATGAAAAAAAATATTATATATTTGGCAGTATCTGTTTTGCTGATATTCAGTGCTTGTCAGGATTTTCTGGATGTCCGTGCAGTAGGAGCTGTGGATGAACAGACCCTTTCCAATGAATACGGATTAAATCTGGCATTAACAGGGATGTATGCAACCTTTCACGACACGGAATATTTCTTTGCCACCTTATCGAACTATGTATATGGAGATGTAATGGGAGGGAGTGCCAATAAGGGATCGACATTTAACGACCAGTCGGATTTTACGAATCTGGAGACGTATAGTTTTACGACAGATAACTCTTATCTGAATGGCAAATGGATCAGTGTTTACAATGGCGTCTTTCGTGCGAACAATGTACTCAGTATGGCCGAGAAAATAAAAGATGATCTATTGGACGTAGCTGGTGAATCAAGTGATCTCTATACTGAGGCTATTGCCCAGGCACGTTTTTTTAGAGGGTTTTGGCATTTTGAGGGTATCAAACTTTTCGGCGCAGCTATCCCGTATGTCGGAAGTGAAGAATTTGCAAGTTCCGTAAACCCTCTGGTGTCGAATGTAGATGAGTCAGGTAACTATATCTATATTTGGGACAGGGTGATCGATGACCTGCAATTTGCTTACGACAACCTTCCCGATACATGGAGTGTGGATAAAGGCCGTATTAATAAATGGGCGGCGGGCGCATTGCTTGCCAAAGTAAAACTGTACCAATCCTCACCATATAATGGAACGAATGGCACAGTAAACAGATGGAATGAGGTGAAATCTTTACTGGAAACCATTATTGCTTCAGGAAAAGACAATAATGGAACGAAATACAGGCTTGCAGACAAATATGTATCGCTTTATATCGCGGGAGAAAGTGACTGGACAGGAGAATCTGTACTTGATATTCAAATGGCTATATCCGGAACGCAGACTAATACCAATGTTATAAACGGCAGTTCCCATATCGGGATGTCAGGGGCTTTGGGAACCGGCGGATGGGGATTTTATCAACCGTCAAACGATCTGGTAAATTCACATATTGTGGATGATAACGGACTCCCTTATATGAATAGATCTTATCAGGATGTAGATCCTCTTACTACCCTGGAAAATGCAATTCCGAAGACAGACCTCTCCACCTATACTGATCCGCGATTGGATGTGAGTGTCGGCCGTTTCAATGTGCCATACTGGGATTGGTCGATTCCAACCATCACAGACGGGTGGATCCGGGATGTAGGTAATGGCGGGCTTTATCTGAATAAGAAAAATATTCCCCGGAAAGCCGATAAGGGAAATCTTAGCGTATCTACATCAACAGGGTCGTCAGCCAAGAATTTCCACCTTATCCGGTATGCCGATGTGTTACTTATGTATGCCGAAGTGCTTATTGAGACAGGGGATTTATCTGGAGCAAGGGATTATATTAACCAGGTGCGTGCCCGTGCCGCCAACTCCTATGTGAAAGCAGCTGACCCGGCTACCATGGAGGAGACTTCGTCTATCTATATATTGGAGGATAATGTGAATAACATAACACAAGGTGACGCGGCCGCCAATTATAGGATAGGGTTGTATCCCGCGTCGCAGTTTACAACAAAAGAGGACGCGTTGGAAGCATTACGATTTGAGCGTAAGTTAGAACTGGCCATGGAAGGACACAGATGGTATGACCTGGCCCGTTGGGGAATTGTTTATGAAGAATTGTCAAATTATATTGGCTATGAACAGCAGTACCTTCCGAAATTTGCCAATTCTGTTTATAACAGAAATTGGGTTACCCTTCCAATACCTCATAATCAAATTATCACCATGGAGGGGGTGCTTGTACAAAACGAAAACTGGAAGTAATGATTTATAATAATTAGCCATCAAATAACGTTATTAAAAAATACAAATATGGAAGAGAATAAAAAACAAGGAATCAGCAGGAGGCAGTTTCTCAATTATTCCGCTTTAGGTCTCGCGGGACTGACGATTCTCCCAAGCTGGGCAATAGATGGTGTGCGGATTGCTCCCAGCGACCGTGTAGTTCTTGGATTTATAGGATTGGGACGGCAGGCATTAAGTGATTTCCGGGGCTTTGCCGGTTGTCCCGGTGTACAGGTAGCTGCCTGTTGTGATGTGGATAGTATGAAGGTCACCCGTTTCAAGAGAAGGGTTAACGAATGGCAAAGGTCAAAAGGGATGATTGAAAGGTACGACGGTTATGAATTCTATGAAGACCTGCTCGAAAGAAAAGATATTGATGCTGTATGTATTGTCTCACCGGATCATTGGCATGCATTGATGACTATCGATGTGTGCAGTGCGGGAAAAGATGTTTTTTGCCAGAAACCGTTGGCCTACACCATCACAGAAGGGTTGAAGATGGTAAAAGCGGTGCGTAACAACAAAAGGGTGTTGCAGGTAGGCAGCCAGCAAAGGTCAAGCGGGGAATTCCAGAAAGCGATAGAACTCGTTCAAACAGGCGCTATCGGACATATCGAGAAGATTTATGCAAGGGTAGGTGCTCCTCCCACACCGCTCAATTTGCCTGAAGAAAAAGTTCCCGGCAATCTGAACTGGAACCTGTGGATGGGCCCTCTTAATGATCCTAAGATACATTATCATCCTGATCTTTGTCCGCCCATATCATTAGAACCGGAAGAGAATGAAAAGCTGTGGGGTGCATGGCGCTGGTATCGTGAAACCGGGAATGGTTACACTGCCGACTGGGGTGCCCACATGTTCGATATTGCCCAGGCAGCAATCGGTATGGATGGTTCCGGCCCGGTTGAGTACATTCCTCAAGGCTATAACGGGACTCAATATGCGACTATGAAATATGCAAATGGAATCGTCATGACAGAACAGCCCTATCTCGATGATAATGAGTCGGCACAAGGGATCAAATTCATAGGAACAGATGGCTGGATAGAAGTGGCGCGTGGTTACCTTGCATGCTCAGATCCGTCGAAAGTACCTGCAGGCCTGGCAGGGAACAGACCTATGACCCAGGCGCAGCGAGAGGAGAGAAGGACTCAGACGGCAGCACAACAGGCGCAGCAAGCCGAACGTCGCCGTGCAGGCAATGCGCTTGCATTTGAGATAAGTTCACCGCATATGCAAAATTTCATTGACTGCGTGCGTTCGCGTGAAAATCCTATTGCACCGGTAGAGGTAGGCTGTAGTACCAATACACTGTGTTGTTTGATGAACATCGCCACTGAATTGGAGAGACCTCTAAAATGGAATCCGGCCACACTCAGTTTTGATAACGACAAAGAAGCAGCTTCACATCGTTTATATTACTACCAATACAGACGTCCGTATTCATTGTATTAACTCCATACTTTAAAAACTTATCTTATGCAAATTATGCAAAACAGAAGAAATTTCATCAGAAATGTATCTCTTATCTCCTTAGGGGGGATACTGGCGGGAAAATCCGATGTGGCAAATGCCGCGACTTTGTCAAAATTTTCAGCGAATGCCGGGAAAAAGATAGGGTTACAGATCTATTCTCTTGGAAAAGAACTATATGAAAATGTTCCGAAAGGATTACAAAAGATAAGCCGAATGGGATATTCTACATTGGAACTGGCCGGTTACAGAGACGGGAAGATAAACAACATAGAAATGAGTGAGTTCCGTAAGATGGCAGAAGATGCCGGTTTAAAGATTATCAGTTCACATTTGAATCCTCCGGTGCGCGAGTACACTTCTTCTAACAAGGGGGAGATCGCTGATTTCTGGAAGAAGGCGGCAGACGACCATGCAAAAATTGGCGTTACCTATATTGTCCAACCCGGACAGCCTTCCACACGTAACACGGAAGAGGTTTCGCTTGTATGTGAAGTTTTCAATGAAGCGGGAAGGATTGCAAAAGCAAACGGCTTAATTTTCGGTTACCACAACCATGAAATGGAGTTTGCCCGTGTAATTCCCGGTGGAAAAGAAATGGTTTTCGGCCGCCGGGCTTTTGGCAGAGATATGCCTGAAGGCGCTGAAGTTATATATGATGGATTCCTCCGGCAAACCGATCCCGAACTGGTCGTATTCCAACTGGATGTCTATTGGGCCGTAATGGGACAAAATGATCCGGTTGAGTACATGCAGAAATATCCTGATCGTATCAGGTTACTACATATCAAAGATAAAGCCGTGCTGGGACAATCAGGTATGATGAATTTTGAGAAGATATTTACTCAGGCCTATAAAAATGGTGTTCAAGACTATTTTGTTGAGTTGGAAAGACTCCCCTCAGGAACGCAATTTGAAGGAGTGAAAGAATGTGCTGATTATCTGCTTAAAGCTCCATTCGTTAAATAGATGGTTTTTCAAAATCAGATCTGTTGTTAATTCAGACAACTATATTGCTCTTAACTCCCTGATTTCGGCGATAAAAATGTAAGGGATAAGTATAAAGATGAATTGAACCCCAAAAGTTAGACAAAACTTTCGGGGTTCAATTTAGTGTGCCGTGAGAACGGGAAATAGATTCTCGTTCGTAACTGCAATATAGATGGGAGTTTGGCCTCCCGCAACCGCTTTACAGGAGGAGGTTGCAAACCGGTATCACGCAGCAATGGTTGGGGGAATGAGCGGAGGAAGGAAATGCTACGCCAATATATTACGGGGTGGCTTAACTACTTCTGTCTTGCTGAGACGAAATTAGGTATAACTTTCTGATAAATATAGGAATGAGAAGTATCCGGCGACTTGTGGTACTCAACTGGCAGTATGAGGAAGTGGAACGTTGAGTTAACGGATAATTGACAATGAAAACTGAAGGTGAAAATAAAGAATAGAATGTAAATTTTTCCTGAAATACTTGCAAAAATAATCAAAAAGTGATTATCTTTGCAATAAAAATAAGCAATGATGGAGCGTCTGAGTCTGAGTGAATGGGTTAGAAATTTAGAGGTACATGGCTTTAATTCCTTTTCGTATGAAAAGGTACGGGAAACCTTTCCTCATGCTACAAAACAGCACCTCTTAAATTCTCTTTACCGGTTGACCATTAAAAAAAGGATCGTATCTGTATATAAAGGCTTTTACGTGATTATTCCCCCTCAATATGCAGCTAAAGGAATTGTTCCCCCAATGTACTACATTTCACAATTAATGGAATATCTGGATAAACCTTATTATATTAGTTTGCTCTCTGCCGCAGAGCTTCATGGCGCAGCTCATCAACGTCCTCAGCTTTTTTCGGTCACGACGGTATATCCGTCATCCAATGTATCTAAGGCAAAGAACAATATCCTTGAATGGGTGTACAGGAAGGATATCCCCGAACGATTTTTGCAGACGAGAAACTCGGAAACAGGGATTGTTCGTTTCTCAAATCCGGAATTGACGGCGATAGATCTGATACAATACGAAAAACATATAGGTGGACTATCCAGGGCGGCAACCGTTTTGGAGGAACTGACGGAACAGACCGATTTTTCAAAAGCTTCGGAAGGATTATTCGACTGCACATCTGTGGCTGCAATACAAAGATTGGGTTTTGTATTGGAAAATATTCTGGAAGAAGAGCAACAGGCTGATGTTCTGTACGAACAATTAATCATTTATGGGAAAAAGTTGAACTATATTCCGTTGAGCACACGTTCCAAAAGAGCAAGTTGGGATAAAGAGACCCGTTGGAAAATAAATGTAAATACTGAAATAGAAACCGACGATATATGATAAACAGGGCTTCCATCATCCAATGGCGGGCGCAAGCTCCCTGGAATACCAATCAACAGGTAGAGCAGGATTTGATAATATGCCGCGCATTGGTCGCCATCTTCAGTGATGAGTTTTTAGCGAGCCAGTTGGCTTTTCGGGGAGGAACGGCATTGCATAAGCTATATCTTACGCCCCAGAGCAGGTATAGCGAAGATATTGATCTTGTTCAGATTAATCCGGGGCCTATAAAACAAATACTCTCCCGTTTGGGTGAAGTGTTGGATTTTCTGCCCGGAAAAGTTGTTAAACAAAAGCGTTACAACAATACCATGTTATTTCGTATGGAATCCGAAATTCCACCGGCTGTACCACTCCACTTAAAAATTGAAATCAACTGTTTTGAACATTTTAATGAATTGGGATTAGTCAAAGTCCCCTTTTCGATGGAAAACAGTTGGTTTTCAGGAAACAGCGAATTGACCACGTATGTATTGGAAGAATTACTGGGAACAAAACTTCGTGCACTGTACCAGCGGAAAAAAGGACGCGATTTGTTCGATTTGCACAAAGCATTCATTTCGACAAAAGTTGATATTGATTTGGTTATTCGTTGTTATAAACGTTATATGGGATTTGTCGTATCCAAAGTTCCGACTTGCAAGCAATTTATTCAAAATATGGAAAGCAAAATAGACGATCCTGGATTTATGGGAGATATGGAAAATCTACTGTATCCCGGTGAAACTTATGATATACAGGAAGCGTATCAATTAATAAGAAAAGAATTAGTAGAGAAAATCTGATCACTTTTTTCAACAAAACGACGAAACAGACAAAGTGACAAAGAAGAAAAACCAACGACAGGTAAAATGCAGAAGGAGAAATATTGCGTAAAATTCTTATTGATGCTTGTCATATTATTCCCTTCTCGGTAGAATATGATGACACTATTGGAAACGAAATTACTCTCTATACCAATTCCATCGTGCTTTTGATAGTGGATTGATAACCATTGACCGTAATTATAAGGTTATTGTATTGTTTCGCATCAATTTACAGCTTGAGTTATAACCTGCTCTGTCGTTTTAAAAAGCACAGGGAAAAGCGTATCTTGTACGGGGATAGGTTCATGAATGATAAACTCGATCTTATTGCCTGTACCTAAAGGGAAAGACCCCCATCTCGTCATTTTCCATGAGTTGTTGATTGTAACGGGAATAACGGAAGCGGAAGGCGCGTATTTGCAGAGAATTTTCAGCCCGTTCTCAGCAAATGGTCTTGGTTTGCCTGTTTGGCTTCGTGTTCCTTCGGGAAATATGACTGCCGATCGTTTGTGTATTTCTATATACTCTGCCAATTGCCGGATGGCGGATAAAGCCTGTTTTCCATCTTTCCTGTCGATCAATACAGATCCGCCATGCCTTAAATTATATGATATGCTGGGAATCCCTTTTCCCAATTCAATCTTACTGACAAATTTAGGATGTACTTTTCGCATATACCAGCCGATAGTCGTGATATCATACCAGCTCTGGTGATTGGCGACGATAATCAGGGGAGTATCTGCCGGAAGTTTCTCTAATCCTCTGATCTTATATCTGGTACCCAAAACATACGTATTCACTACAAGGAAGAAACACAAAACATCTACACTCTTTTTGTGGGCGTCATATCCAAACAGGTTAAAGCATATCCATTGAATTACATGAAAGATAACCAACGTGCTTCCAAATAACAGATAATAAATAACGGAAAGAGGATATGCTATTAACTTCTGCATAATGATTTTATCTTATTTACTTTACAAAAATGTGGCACGAGAATTTGGACATTTCCTGCACAAAGATAATGCTTCTGATGTTTTAATCTGGGTGAATCGGACACTTTTTCTTGTTCGGACTCATAAGAACAGTCGGGGATGGCGTCTTGTCACTAAGAAATAAAAAGATATGGCCAGTAACCCTATAAAACATCCCGCCATACCTACGTATTGTGTTCCTGCATGCGTACTTACAATGCCACCAATCAGTGCGCCGCTGCCAATCCCTACATTATATATCCCTGAATAAATAGACATCGCCACTGCCGTTGCATCGGGAGCGACTTTTATGACGGTATCCTGAAATACCAGATTAAAGATCATAAATGATATGCCCCAGAATATGCATAATACAAATATGGTATAAATGTTGATCCCCGATGGATACATAAGTGAGAGCGAAATAGATACACAAATTACGCTTGCGCCCATAAGAAACGATGATCGCTTCTCATTGTAACGGGAGAATAGCAGGCTACCGCCAATTCCGGCAGCACCGAAGATTAGTAGTACGATCGTCGCTACATTTTCATCAAGTCCGGCTATATCGATCATAAAAGGTTCGATATAGGTGTATCCGGTAAAATGAGCAGCGATCATAATAACTGTCAGTAGATATATGCCTGTGAGTGCCGGGCGTTTGACTAATTTGGGTAAACTTTTGAGAGATCCCGCATTCTCACTTTTTAAGACCGGTAATACAAACATCAGGAATATCAATACCAGGAAAGCAGCTATACCAATAAATAAAAAAGTTGTTCTCCATCCCATATACAATCCTACTGTTCGTCCGAGAGGCAGTCCGAGTATGGTCGCCAACGAACTTCCTGTAGCAATGATCCCCAATCCGGCTGAACGGTGGCCTTCCGGTGCCATTTGCACAGCCATTGGGGCAGCGACCGACCAGAAGATGGCATGTGTGCAAGCCACCATAATACGTGAGACAAATAATGAAGTATAATTATAGGATTGCCATGACAGCAAATGACTTATAATGAATAAAATCAATAGGCCAGCCATTAATTTACGACGCTCTACTCGTGCAAAAATAAGTATCAATGGTAAAGAAGCCAATGCCACCACCCATGCATAAATGGTAATCAATAGTCCGGCTTTGGCTTCGCTGATGGAAAAGCCTTTTGCTATATCGCTCAAAAGGGCTATCGGGGCGAATTCGGAAGTATTGAAAACGAATGCTGCAAAGGCAATCCCAATACAGGGTAACCACTCTTTAAATTTTGGACGAGCCGTTACGGTCGTAATATGATTGTGTGGGACTGGAATGTTTGTTCTGTTTTTAGCCACTGTAGCCGGACATTTTTTCAGCTGCAAAATTATAGAATATATGTACATTTGTGTCTGATATATCATAAAAAACACTAAACTTGTAACTTTTTATCTTTTTATCCGTTGATTATCAACTTTATTTTAAGTGAGAAGCATCAATTGAATTATAAAAATATGATTGATAGAATAGAAGGGAATATAGTAGATGTTATTGGAAAAGAGATATTTGAAGGGTCTGTTGAGGTGGAAAATGGTTTTATTACCGCTATAAACAGACACCCTGTTGAGCGAAAGAGCTATATTATGCCTGGTTTTATAGACGCTCATGTACATATTGAGAGTTCGATGCTTACACCCGAAAATTTTGGCAATATGGTTATTCGGGAAGGAACGGTCGCGGTGGTTACCGATCCGCATGAAATAGCCAACGTAATGGGGGTTGGAGGTGTTGATTTTATGGTTGAAAACGGCAGGAAATCTCCATTGAAGACCTTTTTTACCATTCCATCTTGTGTGCCGGCTACTCCTTTCGACTGTTCCGGCGGAGTTATATCATCTGAGGATATAGCAAAACTGGCGGCTTCCGGGCAATTTGTGGGACTCTCCGAGATGATGGATATACCGGGCGTATTATCCGAAAATAAAGAGATAATGGACAAGCTTGCTGTGGCTAAAAAATACCGGTTGCCTATTGACGGACATGCTCCTCTGTTATCGGGAAGCGCTCTTGCCACTTATGTAAGTCATCATATCTCTACTGATCACGAATGTGTGTCTCTTGCGGAAGCGGAGGAGAAAATGGCATTGGGGTTGAAAATACTTATCCGCGAAGGAAGCGCTGCACGTAACTATGAAGCATTGAAATCACTTATCCGTTCCAATCCGGATGTAGTAATGTTCTGTACCGACGATTCCCATGCATATGAACTACAGACGGCGGGCCACATAAAAAAACTCGTGGCCCGTTCCGTGGCAAACGGATTCGATCTGTTTGACGTGCTCAGGATAGCGTCCATCAACCCTATTCGTCATTATCATCTCGATGTCGGACAATTGAGGATGGGGGATAAGGCTGACTTTATTGTGGTGGATAGTCTGGAGACGTTTGACGTGGAACAGGTTTATATTGAAGGAGTGGACCGGATGAGAACCGCTTCTCCGTCTGTACTTCCTATCACGATTAATAATTTTAATTGCGATAAAATAGCGGTATCTTCACTACGCAAAGCGGTGTCCGGACAGATTAAAGTGATATCTCTTGTCGAAGGTGAACTACTGACCACTGTCGCCACATATTCACCCAAATTCCCTGTGGAGAACCTTGAAGGGGATGCAAGTGAAGATATTGCCAAAATTGTGTATGTCAATCGATATAATAATGGAACACCCCAGGTAGCTTTTTGTAAGGGATTTCACCTTCGGAAAGGCGCTTTTGCCAGCACTATCGCACATGATTCGCATAATATTATCGCTGTCGGCAATTCAGATATAGAGCTGGCCGGCGCCATCAATGCGGTCATTGAGAGTAAAGGAGGACTTTCTGTATGTTGTGACGGAAAAACAGGACTACTGCCCCTGCCGGTTGGTGGAATCATGAGTGACCTTCCCGGAAAGGAGGTTGCCGATGTTTACCATACACTCGATACCCGGGTTAAACAGCTTGGGTGTAAGCTTGATGCACCATTTATGACACTCTCTTTCCTTTCATTGGTTGTTATTCCTGAAATAAAAATCGGAGAGAAAGGACTTTTTAGCTATACTGACTTTGATTGGATAGAACAGTAGTTCAAGTGAACATATTTCAGGATGCTATCTCCGGGTGGCACATAAGAGCCAAACTGGATACAATGAAATGATTACAGGACATTCCGTATATATTTGTTTTTATTTTGTGGATAAAATGAAAAATAAACTTGTGCTTAGCTCACTGACTTTTAGGGTTGATCCGAAGCCGGGTTGATCCGGTTTACATCCCGGTTTACCAAAACATCGAAAACCAACAAAAAACTGAAAATTTATGCGGAAGATTTATATAGGCTATATAAAAAGAAAAACACCTGAATATCTGATATTCAGGTACTTATTCTGTGGTGCCACCAGGAATCGAACCGGGGACACAAGGATTTTCAGTCCTTTGCTCTACCAACTGAGCTATGGCACCAGCACTGCTTAAATTGCGAGTGCAAAGATAAGAGCATTTTTGAGATTTACAAAATTTGCAAATAAAAAATGCCGAAAATTTTATTTGTCCGCGAGTGGATTCCATCCCTGTGCACGGAGTTGCATCTCCTGGCCGTCACGGGTAACCAGATAGCACCCCTGTTCAGGCGGTGTAATATGCCCCACCAGACGGATCCCCTCCAGTTGGTTCATCTTTTCATGCAGATGCAGCGGAACGGTAAAGAGCAATTCATAATCTTCCCCTCCATTCAGGGCTACGGTGGTTACGTTCATATTGAATGTCTCGGCCATTACCGCAGTCTGATAATCGATAGGTATCCGCTCTTCGAAAAGCTGGCAGCCGGCGTTACTCTGTGTGCAGATATGGAGCAGGTCGGACGACACCCCGTCGGATACATCTATCATGGAGGTAGGAACTATCCCGTGTTCCGCCAGCAGGTTTACGATATCCTTTCTGGCCTCGGGTTTTAGCTGGCGTTCCAAAAGATATTCCTTCCCTGCAAAATCGGGTTGGAAGTCTTTGTCGCCGTCGAACACTGTCTTTTCCCTTTCCAGTAGCTGCAGCCCCATATAAGATGCTCCCAAATCGCCTGAAACATAAATCAGATCGGTGTTTTTGGCGCCGTTGCGGTAGACTATTTTCTCCTCTTCCGCCGTACCGATACAGGTAATGCTGATGGTGAAGCCGGTAAGGGAGGAAGTGGTGTCCCCTCCTATGATATCCACCCCGTAAATCTCACAGGCCAGCCTCAATCCGCCGTAAAATTCTTCTAAGTCTTCTACTGAAAACCGTTTCGATATCCCTAAAGAGACGGTGATCTGCTGTGGCTTCCCGTTCATGGCGTAAATATCGGAGAAGTTGATAACAGCCGCTTTATACCCGAGATGTTTCAGCGGGGTATAGACGAGATCGAAATGGATCCCCTCCAATAAGAGATCGGTAGTTACGAGCGTTCGTTTCGCGCCATTATCCACGACGGCAGCGTCGTCACCCACGCCTTTGATGGAACTCTCCTGCGAGAGCTTGATATCTTTGGTCAGGTGGTCGATCAACCCGAATTCGCCCAATGTCGCTATTTCTGTCCGTTGCATATAAATAATGAATAAAAAGAGGTTGTCTGAGAATTACTCTTATCAAGTATTACAGACACCCTCTTTTATAAAGAATAAAGTTGATTATATTTTTTGAATAATGGTCCGCATGATCTCCGCCATCTTCGGTTGGGCGATCTTGGCAGCTTCCTGTACATCTTCGTGCGATACCTCTACGATTTTGCCGATCACGCCTAAGTCGGTGATGATGGAGAATGCCAGCACTTTCATCCCTGCGTGGTTGGCCACGATCACTTCGGGTACGGTGGACATACCCACGGCGTCTCCCCCGATAATACGCAGGAAATTGTATTCGGCAGGTGTCTCAAAAGTCGGTCCCTGAAGGCCGATATAGACACCGTGTTGCAGCTTGATATTTTTTTCTTTGGCGATCTCCATGGCCATCAGTCGCAGCGATTTGTCATATGCCTCGCTCATATCGGGAAAACGGGTGCCCAATTCATTGAAGTTCTTCCCGTGGAGCGGATGCTCGGGGAACAGGTTGATATGGTCTTCAATCAGCATGATGTCGCCTACATCGAAACTGGAGTTCATCCCTCCTGCCGCATTGGATACGAATAGGTATTCGATATTCAATGCCTGGAAAACACGGATGGGAAAGGTGACCTGCTTCATGTCATATCCTTCGTAATAGTGGAAACGCCCCTGCATGGCCAGTACTTTCTTGCCGCCGAGCGTACCGACGATCAGTTTTCCGCTATGGCCTTCTACCGTGGAGACGGGAAAGTTAGGTATCTCCGTATAGGGGATCTCGTTCTTCTCCTCGATCTCATGTACCAGTTCACCCAGGCCGGTGCCTAAAATAATAGCTGTATTAGGGATTTCGGTAATTCTATTCTTTAAATAATCCGCTGTTTGTTTGATAGTTTCTAACATGTTCTAAAATATTATTATTAAATTGTTCTTGTTCTTTCTCGTTAATGAATGTTACGTGCACCGGGATGTAATAGAGTATTTTCTTCATCTCTTCATCGAGATAAGGCAATTCTCTGAGACGGACAGCATCCTTCTCGGTGGTGAGGATGACCTTGTTGTTGTCATCCACCTCTACCGTATTGATCAATTCCCGGATAGATTGTATGTCTTTCTCTTTAAAAGAGTGGTGATCGGGAAAAAATTTCGTGTAGAGGTTGTAGGTGATAAGTTCTACCTTATCTACAAGAGGTTGGGGTGAGGCTATGCCTGCCACTAAAAAGACATGTTTCTTGCGAATATCCAGTGCCTGTAGTGGTCCACCCTGCAACTTCGGAAAGAGAGGCATTATCATTCCGTAATCGAGGCCGGTGAAATAGAGTTGTTGAAAAGCATAAAGTGCTAATCCGTTCGTATAGATCCGGAAATCAATGGGCTGCATATCAGGGTCACATTTGGTGACTATGATGATGGACGCCCTTTCTTTGCCTTTCAGCGGTTCGCGTAGTGATCCCGCGGGTAACAACCGGTCTTCGAAAACGGGACGGTTACTATCCACCAATAGGATGGAGAGTGAAGGTCGTACATAGCGGTGTTGAAAGCCGTCGTCGAGAAGGATCACATCGGGACGCTCCTCTTTTTCAATAGAAAGGATTTTGCTGATACCACTCACCCGGTCTTTATCGACAACAACCAATGCTTCCGGGAATTTTTGCTTGATCTGCAGGGGTTCATCTCCCACATCGTGTGCTTTCGAATCGGTGTCGACAATCTTAAAACCGTTGCTTTTTCGTTTGTAGCCTCTGCTGAGCACTGCTACTTTGTATATCGGTGATAATAACCTGATGAGATATTCAATATGCGGAGTTTTGCCCGTACCGCCTACAGTGAGGTTACCCACACAAATCACCGGAATATCGAATGATGTTTGTTTGAGTATCTTTTTGTCGAACAGTGCATTCCGGAAATTCACACCAAGGCCGTAGAGCCAGGCTAACGGCGACAATGATCGACGTATTTCGGCGGAAGGTTTGTCCTTTTCCATTTAGTGTCCTTTTTTGTTAAGCCAAAATAACGGTTAAGCGAGAGCAATGTCAAGCTTGTTCGTTAAGCTATGAGTAGAGGCTGAACTTGTTCTGACTATACCATAGCAAGAACTATTTCGATAAGTGAGAGCAGAAACAAAGCTTGCTTTGGTTGTGCCGAACGTAGAAATAGTGCAATAAAATTGAAAATGACCAATTCTATTGAATATTCAAATTATACGGAATTCTTGCCTGGATATAATCCTGCTCTTTGATATCTTTTAGCAGCATAAACATCTCGTAACTTTCACCCAGATATTCTTTCATTGTCCGGGCAACCAGTTCCTCCTTCCGGGGGTTGAGCAGTTCATCGAAACGAGAACGGAGTTTCGGATACTCGAATACCACATAACTCTTACCCAGATTAGCCATCTCGGCAGCTATTTCGATGGCTCTCTCAATCCCACCCAGTTCATCCACCAGCCCGATCTCTTTGGCTTGGTTCCCGGTCCACACACGGCCTTCGGCATAGAGCGCCATCGAGTCTTTTGGCATGTCGCGCCCTTCCGAACAGCGTGTCAGGAAGAGATCATAACCTCTCTCGACCATGGACTGGAGCAATTGTTTCTCTCTTTCGTTGAAGGGACGTATAACGTTACCAAAATCGGAAAACTCATTGGTTTTCACCTCATCGGTAGATATTCCGAGTTTTTTTGCAGTCCCCTCAAAACTCGGGATAGCACCGAAAACACCAATCGATCCGGTCAGGGTAGTAGGCTGGGCAACTATCTTATCGGCATTGCAGGCGATATAATAACCGCCGGATGCCGCCATATCGCCCATAGAGACCACAACCGGTTTTTCCGCTTTCAGGTCGGTGATGGCTTTCCATATCTGTTCGGAGGCATAGGCACTACCGCCCCCCGAGTTGATACGGAATACCACCGCTTTTATCTCTTTATCTTTTCTCAGTTTCTCGATCTGATCCACCATATATTTATCCTGTATGTTGGATGATCCGGTACCTGAAATTATATTCCCGTGCGCATATAAGATGGCGATCGTATTGTCGGTCTTCTTTACGGTTTTCGTGGTTACCGATTTCATATTGGTCACGGTCGCCGACGGGATCTTTGCATCTTCATCGATGTCGAGCAGGCTCCTCAGGTAATCCTTCATCTCCGTTTCATACAGGAGGGTATCTACCAGATTGGCTGAAAGCAGGAAGTCGGTCGATTGTACGGCAGGCAGGTTGTTGGCCAGCGAGTCGATATTGGCAATTGTAAGTGAACGCGATTCCGCCAGATCACTTCTGAGGAAGCTCCATGCATCGTTCAGGAAAGAGCTTACCTGTTCCCTGTTGGCTTCACTCATTTCGTTCTGGGTAAACGGTTCCACTGCCGATTTGTAGGTTCCCACCTTGAATATCTGCATTTCGATCCCCAGCTTATCGAGGGCATCCTTATAAAAGACCGGTATCGAGGCCAGACCGTGGAGGTCGAGCATTCCCTGGGGATTGATGGCCACTTTATCTGCTACGGAAGCAAGGTAATAGCCTCCCTGGGTATAGGTATCGGCATAGGCGACGATAAATTTCCCGCTCTCCTTGAAATTTTCCAGTTCATGGCGGATCTCGGCTAATGTGGCCATGGAGGCGGTCATGATACGGGAATCGATATAGATCCCCTTTATTTTATCGTTATTCTTTGCTTTCCTGATGGCACTCACAATATCGTTCAAACCCATAGGCAAAGGACGGTCAGAGCTTATCATAGAGGTAAACGGATCCTCTTCGGGTGTGCGTTCCATGATAGAGCCATTCAAGCGGAGATTCAACACCGTATTGTCTTGAAGGATAAATTTCTCACCGCCCGACATAGATCCGAGAAAAGATCCTATTGCCCCAAAGAAAAAGATCATTGCAATTATAGAAAAGAGAATGTTCGCGATAACAAAGCCCAAAGCGGACGCGAGCACGATTTTTAGAAAATCCTTCATAGAGTAATTATTAATTGATTATTAGTACAAAAATAGAGAAAAAAGAGTTATACCCCAAGTTAATTTACATATTCTTAATTAATTTCATTTGTCCGTTTTTACCGTTGGTAGTAATTTTGATGCGTGAAGATTATGCTCAATGGAAAGGAGTATTATTCCTTAAAAAAACATAAATAGGGATAAAAACCTCCTGGTTCACGCAGCGTTTTTTCTTGTTCTTCATCTAATAAAATGAACTGCGGTTAAGAATGGATGATTCGCAACTTGTCATAGCATGTAAGAAACAGGACCGTAATGCCCAGAAAATATTGTACGAGCGGTATGCTCCTATGATGATGGCGGTATGTTTACGTTACAGCGGGGAAGAAGAGACAGCCCGGGACTTGTTGCACGATGGATTTATCCGGGCTTTCACGCAGATCGGCTCGTTTTCGGGCAAGGGTTCTTTTGAAGGTTGGCTCAGACGGATTTTCGTGAATCTGGCATTGGAGAATTACAGGAAAGAGAAGCAGAAGTACCGGTTTATGGAGGAATACAGCTATGTCAATGCCGATGAGTCGGAAATCCAGGCGGATAATTCACTGGATATTGAAAATATCCCCAGGGAAGAGGTACTCGACATGATAAAGAATTTACCGCCCGGATACAGGACAGTGTTTAACATGTATATTTTCGAAGAGATGTCGCACAAAGAAATTGCCCGGGTGTTGGGTATTAATGAAGCTGCGTCGCGTTCGCAATTTTTCAGGGCAAAGAATATGCTCCGGAAGAAAATTTCAGCCATCCTGCATAACAATCAAAGACAGATACAATGATGTCAGATAACGATATTAGAAAAGGATTTCAATCAAAACTCAGCGGTTTTGAAGCGCCTGTCCCGCCAAATGGCTGGGATAGCGTGGAGCGGTCGTTGAAGGCAGCTGCGGCTGCCCGGACGGTACTTCGCCGAAGATGGTATGCCGGTTCGGCAGCCGCTGTGGTGGTACTGCTCGTCGGCAGTATACTGTTTATCCGAAATCCTATGGAGCAAGGGGAGACGTTGGTTTCCGAATCGGCTTCTACAACATCCCCGACCGGTAATACTCCGGATTCCGGTACAGAGATGGCTTCCGCTTTGGAATCAGTGTCAGAACCGATTACCCGGCCGGTTGAATCCAGGCAGCTTTTGGCTGCAAGGTCTTCCGGAAAAGCTGAAACCGGAAAAAAATCGGTTATTCGCTCATCCTCTCCGGCGGGAATGCTGGCGGCATGGATGAAGCGTGAAAAGTTAGGGAGTGAGAATGCAGAGAAGAAAGTGGAAGCCGGCACACTTCAACTATTGACAAAACCTGAGGAAAAGGAGGTGGTCCAGGAGGATGAAAAGTTGTACGAAGAAGAAACAATTACAGTCGGGGGAAATGAGAAAATTCTTTTTGCCGAAGCGGGTGCACCCGAAAGGGAACAAGGAACCCTTTTGCTTGCCGTCAACGGGAGAGGGGGGCTGACCGGCTACCAACAAACGGTGAACTCGCCCATGACTTTGAGGGCGGCTTCTGTAAATACAGACAACAAATATATGACGGAAGCCAATAAAAATTTACAGGTCCAGACCAATAATGCGACAAACAATGTTTCTGAAATGGAACATGATCAACCGGTGTCATTCGGTATTACTGTGTCCAAATACCTGCTTGACGACCTTTCTATTGAAACCGGCCTTGTTTACTCTTATCTTCACTCTAAATCCAGGAATACCAATGATAATTTCAAAGTGCAGGAAGTGCAAAAACTTCATTATCTGGGTATCCCGTTGAATGTGAACTACAATATTTTCTCTTTGGGACAACTGAATGTGTATGCTTCCATAGGAGGAATGGTGGAGAAAGATATATATGGTGAATTCCGGAAAATCAAAGAAAGGCAGGCATCTGCGAATTTCAATAGCGCAGCAGAAGGATCGGAAGAGAAGGAAATTACAAAGATATCCCAAGAGAATCCCCAGATATCGGTCAATGCCGGTGTGGGACTTTCCTATCCTATCTACGACAGGCTGAGGTTCTATGGGAAAGTAGGGGGAGCCTATTATTTTGATGCGAAAAACCAATATAAGACTATTTATTCCGACAGGAAGATCGTGATGGATATTAATGTGGGATTAAGGTATGAATTTTAATATTAATATAAAATAGAAAGTAGAAATGAAAAAAGTAATTTTGTTTTTGAGTGTTATCGGAGCAACACTTCTGATGACATCCTGTTTGGGAGAAGGAGGGAATAATTATACAGATAGCTCTTTTGTATATTTAGATATGGATGAGAGGGGACAGATCTACGGAAAGACTTTCTCACGTTGGTCGGGTTATTCTCGGGTAATTACTACCAGCTCTATGTTGACCATGGATCCCGGCACATTTAAATTTATGGTATACAGTTGGGATGAAGCGAATGGAACTGCCCCAATTACAGTGGACGGTCAAAGTTTCCAGGCTGACATAGTACAGCTTGCAGACAAAGTAATAGACATCTCCCAAAAAAGCCTGAACATGGGTGGAATTCCGGTAGTGGAAGAGCCGGTAGGCTTTGATGAGATCCTGGATCCTCTTTATAGTAACTCCAGAAGCTTTATGAGGGACTACTGGATTATCGAATATGGTTATTCAGCTAAAAAAGGTGAAACGGGCCGGGTTGAATTCTATAAAAGAGATGAATTGAATGAGAAGGGAGAAATAGTAATTGAAGCCCATCTTACTTTAACCGGTACACCGGACGGTACAACCGTTGAAAAGAGGGGGGATGCCATTGCTCTTAATATGGGTCAGTTGCGTTCGCTGGCAGAAGGCTCTCAAGATAAAAAGTTGAAGATAAGATTTGCTTATTACAAGAATAAGGGTGACAATACGGAGCCGGAGCTGGTTGAATTGCAAAATGCTGTGGAGTGGAATATTAGTGAAGAGAACTAAGTTTTACTGTCATATAATAGAAAACGACAGCTCCTTGATAACAGGAGCTGTCGTTTTTTACTGACGTCGTGATCAATGAAACTCTTCTCTTTCAAAAAAATCATGTACCTTTGCAATCCAAAATCAAAAAGGAATGTGGAGGGATATTTTTATCACTATTGCGCAGCTCATTGTCGCGTCTCCCCGGGCATGGAAAGATGTGGAAAAGGAAAAGAGGACGCAGCATGAGTTCCTTTACCGTTTCCTTCATCCCATATTCGGAATCATTGCCTTCACCTCTTTTGTGGGAGGTCTGTGGTTCGTAAGGGAAGGGAATGTGGAGAATGCGTTGAAGGGCACTATTATCAGTGTTGTAGGAGTCTACGGCGGTTATTTTATTGCTGCTTATCTGCTGAATGAAATTGCTCCCCGCTTTGGTTTAAGCAAGGACCTGTCCCGCTTTCAGCAATTCACAGGCTATGCTTCAGTAGTACTCTATGCCTTGTTTATCGTTACACCTTTTCTATCAGAACTCTTTATTCTCTGGTTATTGGTGCTTTACACCATTTATGTGGTGAATGTTGGATCCATTTATTTTATGAAAGTACCAAAAGCAAAAGTCACTGATTTTACGGCAGTAGCATCTGCCATTATCATTCTGTCGCCGGTACTTATCTGTGCTCTTTTTTCCTATTTGATAAAGTAATGAAGCAAGCAGCTATCAATATAAAGAACAAACGCGCCACGTTCGATTACGAACTGGTTGAAACCTTTACGGCAGGTATTGTTCTTACCGGCACCGAGATCAAATCGATCCGGCTGGGAAAGGCGAGCCTGGTAGATACTTATTGTTTCTTCGAGCGGGGAGAATTATGGGTGCGTAATATGCATATTGCCGAATATTTTTACGGTACCTATAATAATCATAGTGCCCGGCGCGACCGTAAACTACTCCTCAATAGAAACGAACTGCGCAAACTTTCCCGTCTTACCAAAGAGACCGGATTTACTATTATTCCCATCCGTCTGTTCATCAATGAAAAAGGATTGGCCAAAATTGTGATTGCGGTAGCGAGAGGGAAAAAGCAGTACGATAAGCGCCAGTCCCTGAAAGAAAAAGAGGACAAGAGATCAATGGACAGGATGTTTAGGAAGTGAAAAATTAAAAATTAAAAATTAAAAGTTAGGAAGTGGAGGAGTGAGAAGCAGGAAGCGGTTTCGTAATGATATAGTTTATCCGGCGTTCAGGAAATCGGGCTATACCACATTATGGTTGTTGAAGATTATTTTACCCGTTTCCCTGGTCGTGAGATTGTTGGATTATTATGGCATACTCGTGTTTTTTGCCGGTCTTCTCGACCCTGTTTTTATTTATCTGGGATTGCCCGGCAGTACCGCCATTGTTTTTATTACCAGTATTTTCCTTCCGCTCTACGCGCCGCTGGCTATTATCACCTCCATGTCGATCACCCTGAGGGAACTCACTATTCTGGCGCTGATGTGTCAGATTTCGCATAATCTTCCTGTAGAAAGCGCTATTCAGGCTAAGACAGGAACACCCTTCTGGACTGTCACCACTTTGCGGATCACAATGAGTGTTGTCGTAGGGTTGTTGTTGAATCTGATCCTGCCGCAGGATATGGGAAATCCTGTTTTTGTGCAGACAGACGTAGCCGTAATAACCTCACTGGGCGATCTGTTGCTGCTTTGGCTGAAAAGCTCGTTACAGGTAATGCTTCTTATTGCCGTAATTGTTTTTTCACTGAATCTGCTTTACAGTCTCCTCCATGCTTACAGGCTGATCCCTAAACTGAGCAAGGGTATTGAACCGTTACTGAGGTTTTTCGGTCTGCCGGCAAGTACCGGATTTCTCTGGCTTATCGGCTATATTGTGGGGCTGGCATACGGGGGTGCGCTGATGATGGATCAGATGAAGGAGGGAAAGGTGAACAGAACCGATGCTAATTTGTTGAACTATCATCTTGCCATGTCTCATTCCGTACTGGAAGATAATATCCTTTTCATAGCGCTTGGCGTATCCGTCTGGTGGATACTGGGTGTACGGTTGTTGGTGGCATGGATAGTGGTATGGGGGAGAAGAATTATTTTGAAGTTGAGGTTTGGCAGTTCAGGTTGAATATTCAAGATTCAAGATTCATAATTCAAGATTTAAGATTCAAGATTCAAAATTGTAAATGGAAAATTACTGTGGATGGTTCGGGAATCTATTCTGAGCCTAATTGAAACAAAATATGACAAAGAAGAAAATAGAGGATATTTTGCCTGGGCGCATCCTGATCCTGGATGGTGCGATGGGTACAATGATACAACGTTACGGTCTTACCGAAGCCGATTTCCGGGGTGAGCGGTTCAAAGATTTCGATCGGTTGCTCAAAGGCAATAACGACCTGCTTTCGCTTACCCGTCCCGATGTGGTTGGTGATATCCACCGTGAATACCTGGCTGCCGGTGCCGATATCATCGAGACCAACACTTTCAATTCCACGTCGATCTCGATGCAGGATTACCATATGAGCCATCTGGCCCGTGAGATCAATCTGGCAGCAGCCCGGCTGGCACGTGAAGCAGCCGATGAGTTTACCCGGAAAACGCCTGAGAAACCCCGGTTTGTGGCGGGATCCATCGGACCAACCAACAAGACGGCATCGATGAGTCCCCAGGTAGAGAACCCCATGTTCCGTTCGGCAGTCTTTGACGACTTCAAAGCAGCTTATAAAGAACAGATCAGTGCATTGGTAGAGGGTGGAGTAGACATCCTTCTGATAGAGACTATTTTCGATACGCTCAACGCGAAAGCTGCTATTTTTGCTGCTGAGGAGGTAGCGGAAGAAACCGGGATAAAAACGCCTGTTATCCTTTCCGTTACCATCTCCGACAGGGCGGGACGAACCCTTTCTGGGCAGACGCTGGGTGCTTTTGTCGCTTCCGTCAGTCATGCCAAACCGTTGGCTATCGGATTGAACTGTTCCCTGGGAGCGGCCGAACTGAAACCTTATGTAAAGGAACTGGGGCGTATCGCACCTTTCTATATCAGCACCTATCCCAATGCCGGATTACCCAATCAACTGGGGGAGTATGACGAGACCCCGGAAAAGATGGCTGCCCAGATCAAAGAGTTTGTGGACGAAGGTCTGGTAAATATCATTGGCGGATGTTGCGGTACAACTCCTGCCCATATTGCCGAATATGTACGTATAGTAGAAAACGGTGTACCTCATCAAAAGGCTTCTCCTCCGGAATACCTGCGGCTTTCGGGATTGGAGATGCTGGAGGTGTCGCCCCAGATCAATTTTATGAATATCGGGGAGCGGTGTAACGTGGCCGGATCGAAGAGGTTTTTGCGATTGATTCAGCAAAAGAACTATGAGGAGGCGCTCGATATTGCCCGTAAGCAGGTAGAGGACGGGGCTCAGGTGCTCGATATCAATATGGATGACGGGCTGCTCGATGGGGTGGAGGAGATGACCAGTTTCCTGAACCTGTTGGCATCCGATCCCGATGTGTCGCGCGTACCCATCATGATTGATTCCTCAAAATGGGAAGTATTGGAAGCCGGCTTAAAATGTGTGCAGGGAAAATCAATTGCCAACTCCATTTCGTTGAAGAACGGAGAGGCGGAATTCCTGCATCAGGCACGGTTAGCACAGCGCTATGGGGCAGCAGTAGTGGTAATGGCTTTCGATGAGACGGGGCAGGCCGACACCTTCGAGCGCCGTATCGAGATATGCGGTCGTGCTTATAGATTACTTACCGAAGATGGTTTTGATCCGAAAGATATTATTTTCGACCCTAACGTGCTGGCTATTGCTACGGGGATCGATGAACATAAGAATTATGCGGTAGATTTCATTAAAACCGCGCGATGGATCAAGGAAAACCTGCCGCATGCCAAAGTGAGCGGAGGAGTGAGCAATCTTTCTTTCTCATTTCGTGGGAACGATTATGTGAGGGAAGTGATGCATTCCGTTTTTCTCTATCATGCCATTCGTGCGGGGATGGATATGGGTATCGTGAATCCGGCACAATCGGTGATCTATGAGGATATCCCTGCCGACGTGAAAGAACTGGCCGAAGATGCGGTGCTGAACAGGCGCGATGACGCTACCGAGCGGATGATGGCTTATGCCGAAAAGATCAAAGGAGAAAAAAATCCGGAAGCGGAAAAAGGCAAAACAGAGGAGTGGCGTACGCTTCCCCTTGAAGAGCGGTTGAGTCACGCATTGGTAAAAGGGATAGGGGATTACATGGAAGAGGATCTTGCCGAAGCGCTGCAAGCCTATCCCCGTGCGGTGGATATTATCGATAAGCCGTTGATGGATGGGATGAACCGGGTGGGCGATCTCTTCGGTGCGGGGAAAATGTTCCTTCCGCAGGTAGTAAAGGCGGCGCGCACCATGAAAAAAGCAGTCGCGATCCTGCAACCTACCATTGAAGCCGAGAAAGCGACCGGTGATTCACAACGCAAAGCAGGAAAGATAGTACTCGCCACAGTGAAGGGAGATGTGCATGATATTGGTAAGAACATTGTCTCCATTGTATTGGCCTGCAATAATTATGAAATTATCGACCTGGGGGTAATGGTACCTCCCGAAAAGATTATCGAAACGGTAATCAAGGAACAACCCGATATTGTAGGGTTAAGCGGATTGATCACTCCGTCGCTTGAAGAGATGGCTATTGTAGCAACCGAGATGGAAAAAGCAGGTTTCAGTCTCCCTTTGCTGATCGGTGGAGCTACTACTTCTAAACTGCATACGGCACTGAAGATAGAACCGAAATACAGTCTGGGTCCCGTAGTCTATGTCAAAGATGCCTCGCAAAGCCCGTCGGCAGTTGCTAACCTGATGAGCCCCGGTAACAGGAACGACTATATCCAGAAAGTAAAGAATGAGTATACGGTATTGCGGGAGAACAGTACACGGAAAGTGGTCGAACTGGTTTCGTTAGAGGAGGTCAGAAAAAATGCCTTCAGCATTGACTGGAACGGATATGAGGTTCTCACTCCCCGTACATTGGGACGTGTGAAACTGGAACATATCGATATGGCGGAGATTATTCCCTATATCGATTGGAAATTCTTTTTCCATGCCTGGAATATGTCTGCCAAATTCCATACTGTCACCAAAACGGAACGCACCAAAGAGGCTCGTGACGCATGGTTGGCCGGATACCGCGAGGACGACCGTGAAAAGGGGCGGGAAGCCGAGAAGCTATATGACGATGCCGCAGACATGCTGCAAAAGTTCGTCGATGAAAAGGCTGAATATGTCAAAGCGGTTTTTGGGATATATGAAGCATACAGTGAAAATGATACAATTTTCGTCGACGGTACGCCTTTCCCGTTCCTGCGCCAGCAGAAGAAGAACGACAAGAATGAGTACTTCTGCCTGAGTGATTTTATTGCGCCACGCCATACGGGGAAGAAAGATTATATCGGTGCTTTCGCCGTTACTGCGGGAGTGGGAGCGGAAGAGCAGATGGGCCGTTATGAGGCGGAAGGTGATGAATATGCTGCCCTGTTGATGAAGTCGTTGCTCGACCGGCTTGCGGAGGCAGCTACAGAATGGTTGCATGCCAAAGTGCGTCGTGAATACTGGGGGCATGCAGCAGAAGAAAACATCTCGATTGCCGAGATGTTCGCTGTGAAGTATGAAGGGATACGCCCCGCGGTGGGTTACCCCTCTATTCCGGATCAGACAATGAATTTCCTGCTGCATGATGTGCTTGCCACCCCGGAGATCGGTATCTTGCTCACTGAGAACGGTGTTATGTATCCCAATGCATCGGTCAGCGGACTCTTTTTCGCCCATCCGCAATCAAAATATTTTGCCATAGGGGAGATATCGAAAGAGCAAGTAGCTGATTATGCCAGACGTAGAAATGTGACACCCGACGAGATTCGCAAGTTCCTGCTGGCTAATTTAGCATAGTTGACAGAAAGGTTTTGTATCTTTGTACACATAATTCAGAGATATCATGCGAAGTTTCGGAAGCGACAATAATTCCGGTGTAGATCCGCGAATCATGCAGGCACTGATGAGTGCCAATAACGATCATACCATAGCCTATGGCGATGATCCGTGGACCCATGAGGCGGAGGGAGCGATCCGCACGCTTCTTGGAGAGAAAGAGGTGGAATCTTTCTTTCTCTTTAACGGGACGGGAGCCAATGTAGTGGCTTTGCAGGCTTGTACATTACCTTTCCATTCAATCCTTTGTGCTGCTACCGCCCATATTGCGGTGGATGAGTGCGGCGCACCTGTGAAGATGACAGGTGCAGCGTTGAAAGAGGTTCCCACATCCGATGGTAAGCTCACTCCGGATCTGGTGCGTCCTTATCTGCATGGCTTTGGCTTTGAGCATCATTCCCAGCCAAAAGTGATCGCTATTTCACAGACCACGGAACTGGGCACGCTTTATACTCCCCAGGAGATAAAAGCACTTGCCGATCTGGCACATAATCATGGTATGATCCTTTTTATGGACGGTACACGGATAGCCAATGCCTGTGCCTTTCTGGATGTCCCGCTGAGGGAGATGACTGTTGATGCCGGGGTGGATATCTTTACGTTGGGAGGCACGAAAAACGGACTGATGTTCGGCGAGGCGCTTGTGCCATTGCGTAAGGAATTAGCTGAAAACATGAGGTATTACCGGAAGCAGACCACTCAGCTCTATTCTAAAATGCGGTTTATCTCCGCACAGTTTATTCCTTACCTGAATGAAAACATCTGGCTGAAGAACGCGAAAAGATCCAACGATGCGGCACAGAAGCTCTATGATGAAATAGACAGGATTGGAGGGATAGAGATTACACAACCGGTACAGTCGAATGCTCTCTTTCTGATTCTTCCCCGGGAGATTACTGATAAATTACGGGAGAGATATTTCTTTTACGATTGGGATGAATCCCGGAACGAGGTCCGCCTTGTGTGTTCGTGGGATACTACCGAAGAGGATATTAGGGATTTTGTCGATTATCTGGGAGAATTAATTAAAAGTGAAAAATTAAAAATTAAAAATGAAAAGAAGTTTCAGATTTAAAGTTTGTACTACTCTTATTCATTGGTAATTAGTAATTAAATAAAAAATATGTTCGAATTTTTAGACGTTTACCCCTGGCTGTTGCCTTTTATCATTTTCTTTGGCCGTATTATCGATGTTACTCTGGGTACCCTGCGAATTATTTTCGTTTCCAAAGGGGCAAAAAATATAGCCCCTATCATAGGCTTTGTAGAGGTCTTTATCTGGATAGTGATTATCTCACAAATTCTGGTCCGTGCCAACGACATAGTTTCCTATTTGTCGTATGCCGCCGGTTATGCCACGGGAAATTACGTAGGTATCCTTATTGAGAACCGGATCGCTTATGGTATTTTGCTCTGTCGTATTTATACGCAGAAAAACGGAAAAGAACTGGTGCAGATGCTCAATCAGGTGAATTTTGGCGCTACGATGACTCACGGCACGGGTTCGACCAATGAAGTGGATATCATAGAGACCGTTGTGGACCGGAAGGAGATGAAGACGCTGGCACTTATGCTGACTCAATTTGACAGCAATATTTTTTATGTGGTGGAAGATGTACGCACCAAGAAGAACGGTATTTTCCCGAAACGGAAGACGATCCTGTCGCGCTGGCGAGTCGGGAAATGAAGAAGGCGGCGGCGCTAAAGGTCGTCCGCCTGCATTCTCTTCGCCTCTTGCCAGATCACTTCCATCTCGTCCAGCGTCATATCTTTCAGCGATCGTCCCTGTTCTTTTACCTTCTTCTCCATATAGTCGAAACGGTAGATGAATTTCCGGTTGGTGCGTTCCAGCGCATTATCAGGATTTACCTTGTAGAGGCGGGCGGCGTTGATGACACTGAAAAGCAGGTCGCCGAATTCGGCTTCGATCCGGTCACTATTCATCTTTTCAATCTCGACCTCTAATTCTCCTAACTCCTCTTTTACCTTATCCCACACATCATGACGTTGGTTCCAGTCGAATCCGGCATTGCGTGCCTTGTCCTGGATCCGGTAGGCTTTCACCAGTGCGGGAAGGGCAGCAGGTACACCCTCCAATACCGAATGTTTCCTTCCTTTTTCTTTCAGTTTGAGTTGCTCCCAGGACTGTTCTACCATCCCGGCTGAATCGGCCTGTTGATCGCCAAAAACATGAGGATGACGGAATATCAGTTTGTCACACAGGGAATTACAGATATCGGCCATATCGAATGCCTGCTTCTCTTCCCCTATTTTAGCGTAAAATACCACATGTAGCAGCAGATCTCCCAATTCCTTTTTAATTTCGGCATTGTCGTTGTTGAGGATCGCCTCCGCCAACTCATACGTTTCCTCTATGGTGTTTGCCCTGAGGCTTTCGTTGGTCTGTTCCCTGTCCCAGGGGCATTTCTCCCGCAACTCATCCATGATGTCGAGCAAACGGCCGAATGCCTCCAGTTTCTGTTGTCTGTTGTCCATATCTACAAATTGAAGAGACGCCTGAACGGCGCCTCCTCATAAATTTAATTATTTCTGAGATTGAATTATTTTCTGAAATTTTTTAAACCCGTCTGCAGGAATTCCACATAGTTATCCACACTCTCGTCATAAGCGTGTGAAGGAGAAAGCGGTTTTCCCTTATGGTCGAGTACCACGTAAAAGGGTTGTGACTGGGTGCCGAACTTGTGGCGCTGCAGGTAACTCCACTTGTCGCCTACTGTACGCAGCTTTGACGTCCTTCCGTTTTCATCGACTTCGATTGTTTCGGGCAGCCGTGTACGTTCGTCCACCATGAGCACGATAAATACAAACTCCTCGTCGATCAATTCCCTCACACGGTCGTCAGCCAGTACTGTGGCATCCATCTTGTGGCAGTTCACGCACCCGTGGCCGCCAAATTCCAGCAGTACCGGCTTGCCCGTCTGTGCGGCATAGGCCATTCCGGTTTCATAATCGTCGAAGACCTGGTTCATCGGGTTATGTGCCAGCTTGAAATCCTGAGTCGACAATGGCGGCACGATGGAACTGATGGGTTTCAGCGGTGCCCCCCATAAACCGGGCACCAGGTAGATGGTAAAGGCAAAGGAGATTATGGCCAGGAAGAGCCTGAAAAGAGGCACATGGGACAGGTCGCTGTCGCCGTGTAGTTTGATTTTTCCCAGGAGGTAGAGTCCCAGTAATGCGAAGATGACGATCCACAACGAGAGGAATATATCACGGTTGAGGATACCCCATCCGCCGGAGAGGTCGGCCACCGATAAAAATTTCAGGGATACGGCCAGCACGATGAATCCGAGCACCACTTTCACAGCGTTGAGCCAGCTTCCCGACTTGGGTAATGTCTTGAGCCAGGAGGGGAAGATGGCAAACAGTGTGAACGGGATAGCCAGGGCAAAGGCAAAACCGAACATGCCCAGGGCGGGAGCCAGGAAGTTGCCTTGTGTGGCGGCATCCACCAACAACCATCCAATGATTGGACCTGTACAGGAGAAGGAAACCAGTGCCAGGGTAAATGCCATGAAGAACAGGCTGATAATTCCCGTGGTGCTGTCCACCTTACTATCCATCTTATTGGTCCATGACGAGGGAAGTACGATCTCGAAAGCTCCCATGAAGGAGAAGGCAAAGGTGATGAGCAGGGCAAAGAAGATCAGGTTGAATACCGGGCTCGTAGCGATATTATTCAGTGCGGCGGCACCGAAGATGGCGGTGATGATCAGCCCCAGCGTCACATAGATGATGATGATGGAGAGACCATATATCGTGGCATCCTGTATGGCTTTCCTGCGGCTCTTCTTGTTCCTGTTCAGGAAGAAACTGACCGTAATGGGGATCATCGGCCAGACGCAGGGAGTAATCAAGGCGGCAAAGCCCCACAAAAGACCTTTCAGGAAAATGCTCCACAGGGAGGCGTCGGCATGATCGTCTGCCCCAAGTGCGTTCAACTCTTCAATGACCGGCGACCAGAGCTGTTCCCTGTCGGCACTGGTTAAAGAGACCGGGGTATCCGGGGCAATTGTTTCTTCTGTTGTATCTGCCGGTACTTCTGTTTCCGCAGGAGTGGAAGGCAAGGCATTCTCTCCGGTGGATGTGCTTCCGGCTACTGTTACCGAAGCGGGCAGGTCGGATGCAGCGAATGAGAAATCTACCGGTAACGGAGGTGTACAGGTCTGGTCGTTACATGCCTGTGCACGCACGTTCCCTTCGATGGAAAAACCGGCCTTGTCGGTTATTTTCAACCGCTGGGCAAAGGTGGTCGAACCGGTAAAGGTGCCGATCTCCATTCCGAAAATCTCGTCATGCTTCACTGTCGCTTTCTTATCGACCGACTGGAACTCGCCGACTGCTTCTGCGCCGGTTGTCTTGTCGAACTCGATCATGGTGGGGTTAGGACCTCCATCCGGTATCTTCGTGTCGTACATATACCATCCCTGCTGGACAGAGGCCTTGGCAATGATGTTGACCTCCCCGTTTCCGGCATCTTCAAGGGAAAAATCCCAAGTGATTATATCCTGGGCCGATATAAAAGCTGTGAAGAGAAAGAGAAAACCAAAAAGAGTGGTTGCTATTTTTTTCATAACAATGACTATATTCTTTTGAAATTAAACGACAAAGTTAATATACCGGGGTTAATATACTAAGTTAATATCAGTTATAAAGAGTTTTGACGCGTTAAATCTCTTTTAATGGTCTGGGGATACCGTTTCCTGTACGATTTTCACCATAAAATGGTACAGGTCGGCGATTTGTGTGAAATCCTCTATCAACTGAAGCGCGATAGCTTCGTTGAACAACCGTCCGTCCGTCAGCGGCAGTGTTTTGAGTACATATATGTTTTTACGTTGCATCCACGGCTGATAGAATTCGGGGAGATCATTGGACAGCGGGCGTTTATAGGTTTCTCCGGCTACCTCGAACCCCGTATCCAATGCTGTTTGTGCCATCTCTTTGAACGATTCGGGATTGTATCCAATTTCCTCCCTCAGGTGGTCTGTTACTTTCCGTTTGGGCATAAAAAGCCCCATTCCGTACATGAAATATTCGTCGCTGAATTCAGCAAAATAACCAGGGAAATTCTCCCAATGTGTGGTCATACGCTGAAAATTCAGCCACATACTGGTTTTGTACGGGGCTTTGTTTGAAGAGAATCGGATATCGCGGTAAATGCGTGAGAGCATTTTTTGCGGTCTCAGGTCGAACATCGGATCAATATTATACATGGATGGTGAAAGCATGACAGCCAGCGCACGGAACGGCTGTAGGAGTACCTCCTGGTAAACGGTTTTGTGTTCGTCAAACCATTGCTTGTAGTTGTTTTCTTTCAGTTCCTGTAAGAACCGTACGGTTCCGGGCTTAAATCCCGTAAAGGATGGAATCTCTTTCATGAACGTAGACACTTTTGTTTGTAAAATTAGCAAAATAAATTATAAGATGTATCTGCCCAATGTCGAATTGAAGTTTGTTTGCATTTTATTTATGTCGTCTTATTTATGTCGTCTGCCGGATTAGTATAAAAAAGAGGATAAAATCACATAGTGATATATCCTCTTTTACCGGAGATGTTTTTAAGAACAGGTCGAATTCAAGAACCTGTCTCGTTTTGAGATGGTTCTCTCAGCGGTAATCAAAACTCAATCAAGTGAGGCTTTATGCTCGTTAATGAAAACGCTACTTCTATTCGATACCTGCTTTTCCATACGGGATACCCAACGCGTCTGCCACTCCTCTTCCGTAGGCCGGATCGGCCTTATAGCAGTTACCGATATGCCGGATCTTGATGATCTCGTCACTGGAACCCATGTTCCGTGCCGTGTTTTCAAACAGACGTTGCTGTGCATCGGGTGTCATCAGTCGGAATAGCTTACCCGGCTGTTCATAGTAATTATCGTCGTCTTCGCGGAAATCCCACCGTTTGATATCGCCGTCCACTTTCTGTACCGGTTCGTTATACTCGGGTTGTTCCTGCCACACGTTGTAGCTGTTCGGTTCATAATGCAGGGTAGCACCCTGGTTTCCGTCCACGCGCATTTGTCCGTCACGATGGAAAGGATGATAGTTTGCTTTATCGACGCCTTTGGGGTAGTTTACCGGAATCTGGTGGTGGTTTACCCCGAGGCGGTAGCGATGAGCGTCACCGTAAGAGAAAAGGCGTCCCTGCAGCATCCTGTCGGGCGAGAAACCGATACCCGGCACCACGTTGGCCGGATTAAAAGCAGCCTGTTCCACATCCTGGAAATAATTATCGGGATTGCGGTTTAACTCGAATTCCCCTACCGGAATAAGCGGAAAGTCCGCTTTATACCACACTTTGGTAAGGTCGAACGGATTGTATGGCATGTTTTCAGCCTGTTCTTCAGTCATAATCTGCACATAGAGTTTCCATTTCGGGAAATTACCATTGCCGATCGCTTCGAACAGATCCCGTTGATGACTTTCCCGGTCTTTTCCCACCACCATTTCGGCTTCCGCGTCAGTAAGGTTTTCTATTCCCTGTTGTGAAACAAAATGGAATTTTACCCAATGGCGCACATTTTCTGCGTTGATAAAGCTGAACGTATGGCTTCCGAATCCGTGCATATGGCGGTAGCTGCGGGGAATACCCCTGTCGCTCATGGTGATGGTTACCTGATGGAGCGCTTCGGGAAGGTTCGTCCAGAAGTCCCAGTTGTTGTTGGGACTGCGCAGGTTGGTGTGCGGGTCGCGTTTTACCGCATGGTTCAGGTCGATAAATTTCAACGGGTCCCGGAAAAAGAAAACAGGCGTGTTGTTGCCTACCAGATCCCAGTTGCCTTCTTCAGTATAGAATTTCATTGCAAAACCGCGGATATCCCGTTCGGCATCTGCCGCGCCACGTTCACCTGCAACGGTAGAAAAACGAACGAACATTTCCGTTTTTTTGCCGATTTCCGAAAAGATCTTGGCTTTCGTGTACTGCGTAATGTCATGGGTTACGGTAAACGTGCCGAATGCACCTGATCCTTTCGCATGCATACGCCTTTCAGGAATTACCTCCCGGTCGAAATGAGCCATTTTTTCCAGAAACCATACATCCTGCAGCATCATTGGCCCCCGCGGGCCTGCCGTCATTGAATCCTGGTTGTTGCCAACCGGCGCACCTGCAACGGTGGTCATTTTCCGTTGATCCGCCTTGTCTTTCTGTTTTTTCAGTTCTTCTGCATCCATAAATTTAAATTTTAAAAATGTTGTTATTGGTGGAGAAATTTCACTAAAGTCGTGTGCATTTGGATAAATTATTTTAGCTTGATGAAAATCTCCCTTTTATTTGTAATTTAATCGATTTTATCTCAAAATTCGGGATGCTGTGTGCTTTGAAGAAATCGCTCAGCAACCGGTCTAACTCTTCATTCTCATAATCCTCTATATGGTCGTTATCCGAACTGAACAGATGGTGATGATGGGTAAGGATACAATCATAACGGGCTGCTTCTCCTTCGGTACGGAACTTTGTGACCACGCCGTTCTTCACGAGTGTGTCGAGCGTTTTGTATACCGTGCCGGTAGCAATATTGGGATTTTTTTTGCGTACAAAGTCGATGATTTGCTCAGCAGCAGGATGATCCTGTAACGCATAAAGAGCCTCTAATACACTAATCCTTTGTGGGGTGATTTTTAACCCTTTGTTTTTCAGTTTCTCCCGTATCGCGTCTGTATGGGCTTCCATATATTTCTTCTATAAATAGGAATCATTCTCTTTTAGAACAAATTCTCCTTTGAAAAGTTCATGGTTATTCAATTTTTATTATTCGGCATTACCGTTATTTTCCCAGGCACTTAACCACTCAGGCGCTTAACCACCTTCCCCTGGTTAAGTTTTCAACATGTTTTGTTCATAACTTCTGGAAAAGAATGACCGTTTAAATTCCCGAAGGAACAAATTACTCCCTACCTTTACACTCCTTTTAACAAAAACCTATTGAGATGGAAAGACAAAAAAGAAAATCTGCGGTTAAAGTAGTTGAAAAAACGGTTGCAGCACCCGATATTGGCAAGCTACCTCCTCAGGCAAGAGAACTGGAGGAAGCGGTGCTTGGGGCACTGATGCTTGAAAAAGATGCTTATTCGGTTGTCAGTGAAATATTGAAGCCGGAAAGTTTTTATGATCCTTCCCACCAGTTGATCTATGATTCCATTCAGGGGCTTGCCATGCAACAAAAACCTGTGGATGTCCTGACGGTTGTGGAGGAACTAAAACGGCGGGGTGAGTTGGAGACTGCCGGGGGGGCGGTCTATATTGCCGAACTGTCGGAAAAGATAGCCTCTGCCGCACATATAGAATATCATGCACGTATCATTGCGCAGAAATCTATGGCGAGAGAGTTGATCGCTTTCTCTTCGGATGTGTCGCAGCAGGCTTTTGATGAAACGGTGGATGTGGATGATCTCATGCAGGAGACTGAAGGGCGTCTGTTTGAGATTTCTCAGCGGAATGTGAAAAAAGATGTGATCCAGATCAACCCTGTCATCCGTGAAGCGATGAATAATATCCAGTTGGCGGCTAACCGGAAAGACGGGATGAGTGGTCTGCCGACCGGTTTCAAGGAGTTGGATAAACTGACGTCGGGCTGGCAGAGATCCGATCTGGTGATCATTGCTGCGCGTCCTGCCATGGGGAAGACTGCTTTTGTTTTGTCAATGGCAAAAAATATGGCGCTTGATTTCGAGCAGCCGGTGGGTGTTTTTTCACTTGAGATGTCGAATGTGCAGTTGGTGAACAGGCTAATAGTAAATGTATGCCAGATAAAAGGGGAAAGCATCAAGAGCGGTCGTCTTTCTGAAGATGAATGGGAACGGCTCGATAAAAATCATAAGTTCTTGTATAATGCTCCTATTTATATCGACGATACGCCCAGTTTGTCGGTATTTGAGTTACGTACCAAAGCCAGGCGGTTAGTCCGGGAACATGGTGTGCAAATACTGATTATCGATTACCTGCAATTGATGAATGCAAGTGGAATGAGTTTTGGTAGCCGTGAGCAGGAGGTGAGTATGATCTCCCGTTCATTGAAGGGATTGGCCAAAGAGTTGAATATCCCCATTATTGCCCTGTCACAGTTGAACCGTGGAGTGGAATCACGACAGGGACATGAAGGTAAGAGACCGCAACTGGCCGACCTGCGCGAGTCGGGTGCGATTGAGCAGGATGCCGACATTGTTTGTTTCATTCATCGCCCCGAATATTACAGGATTACTGAAGATGAACGTGGCAATTCGTTGGTGGGTATCGCTGAGATCATCGTAGCAAAGCATCGTAACGGCCCTACCGGTATTGCCAGCATGCGCTTCGATAATGAGTATGCCCGTTTTCAAAACCTGGACGATTATGCTGTGGGAAGGAATTACGTAGAGCGTCCATCGAGGATGAATGCCCAGTCAAAACCGGCTGACTCATCCACCGATTCATCCTTCTCTTCATCCGGCCTTGTGTCACAGGGGAATGACCCGTTACCATTTTAGCAACTAACCTAATTGTGTTTAAAATCTTATAATTACTGTCAAACTGCTTGTCGCATTTGATCCCCACAAAGGTATAAATCCAAATAATATTTCTATTTTTGTGCATTAAAGCTGCCTAAGCAGCTCATCTAAATTAAAACAAAAAATGCATAACAGGTTTAATCTGAGTAAAATATTCTGGATCGTACTTTTCTTAGGTATATCATTCCTTTCACTTCAAGCGCAGGATCTGAAGTATAAAACAGTGGAGGTGAATGGGCAAACTTATTATGAATATAACGTTCAATCGGGAGAAGGTCTCTATGCTATCTCGCGGACTTTTTCAGTGTCGGTAGCCGATATTCTTCGTCATAATCCCGGAGCGGAAAGAGGTCTGCAGAACGGACAGAAACTATTGATCCCGGTTGCCGGTGAAAATAAAGGACAAGTAGTTTCTCCTTCGCAGAGTGCCAATGTTCCCCAGTCCTCCCAGTCACCCCGTCCCTTTCAGTCTTTTCAATCTCCACCGGCAGACCAGAATACAACATTCCAGCATACCGTAGTGCTTGGTGAGACTGTGTACGGTATAGCCAAGATGTACCATACTACTGTGGATGAGATATTCCGTCTTAATCCGGGAGCCAGGGAGGGGATTGCTGAAGGACAGGTGCTTACTATTCCGCAACGGCGGGTTATCAGTCAGGAAAAAGAAGAGAACTATCGCTACCATACCATACTTCCTAAAGAGACGCTCTATTCCGTATCGAAAACCTATTCCCTGAAACCGGAGGATGTGATGAGGGCAAACCCCGGACTGTCTGTGGAGACATTCCAGATAGGAAAAACTATTCGCATTCCTTTTTTCGAATCGTATGAGGTAATCTTACCTTATGAAGAACAGACCACTAACATTATCCATAAAGTCAGCAGGGGAGAAACTCTCTACAGCATTGCAAAACGCTATAATGTGGAAGTACAGGAAATCCAGCGGTTGAATCCTATGCTTGAAGGGGGATTGAAGAGCAATATGGAGTTGCTGGTTCCGGTAAAAAGGATTCTTGTAGAGGATGATTCCAGATCGAATGCAAATGAAGCGAATCGATTGCTCACTCAGCAGATTCCGTCAGAAAGGGTCAATGTGATGAAAGTGGGATTGCTGTTACCATTCCTGGACGAGACGAGAGGCTCTCATTTGCGTCTTCAGGAGTATTACGAAGGTTTTCTTCTGGCGGTGGAAAAAATGAAGAGCAACGGAGCCAATATAGAATTGTATGTTTTTGAAATTGGCAAAGGAGACGACACTCAGAAGTTGCAAAGTTTGCTTGGTACAATGGAGATGCAATCTCTCAATCTGATCATCGGTGGTGTCAGTGATGCACAAATCAAGATGCTTTCAGATTTTTCCAGGTCCCATAATATGAAATATGTGGTGCCGTTCTCGCAGAGTAACGGAGAGGTGCTGAACAACGGAAACCTGTTCCAGGTAAATCCTGTGCAACATATGACTTATATCAAAACTGCTTCTGTTTTCCTCCAGACGTTCCGCAATGCCAATATCATTTTTGTGCAGGGAGGTGCGAATGATAAAAATGAGTTTATATCCCTGTTGCAGAACGACCTTCGCAGGAATAACGTCAGATATGAAACGTTGAATGCCACAACCACACTCAGTAGTACGATCCTTGCGTTGATGAACAGAAGTAAAGAGAATGTGATTGTGCCGACCAGCGGTGATTCCGGCCTGTTGCGTCAGATAACGGATGAATTGAGGAAAGTGCAGGAGTCTGATTCCGGCTTTGCCATCCGCCTGTTCGGTTATCCTGACTGGCAAGCCTATTCTAATGTGAAAGAAGATTACAGCCTGTTTAATACTTATATCTTCGCTCCTTTCTTTGCTAACGAACAGAGCCGTGACGTGGAGGCTTTCAAAAGCAATTTCCGTAAGTGGTATGGTCGGGATCTTCTGGAAACGTTTCCCAGCTACGGTATGTGGGGCTATGATACTGCTTTGTTTTTCCTGACGGCTTTACAGCGGTATGGCAATAATTTCGAGCAAAATATAGAACGGGTGAATGTAAATTCACTCCAATTCCCGTTCCATTTCGAACGACCCAATAATTGGGGTGGTTTCATCAATTCCGGACTCTATTTTATTAATTATAGCACGGACGGAAGAATCATTAAAACCGATAAAAGCCAATGAGACCCTTTTTTAGCCTTGTTGTTCTAGCTTTTTTGCTCTCTTTGGGTATTTCTCCACTGTATGCCCAAAAAGAAGTGTTCAAAGGTGAACTGTATTTGGGGGCCGGTGGCGGAAGCCTTTTCTCAAAGGTGGATTTTGTGCCGGGTGTACCTTTGGCTTTCAAGCAGGGAAGCTTTGGTGGTGTGTCGGCAAAATATATTTCTGAAAAAAATTTGGGACTTCTTGTGGAAGTTAACTATGCCCAACGGGGATGGAAAGAGGAATTTGACCCGGCTTCAGATTTCTCTTACAGCAGGACACTGAACTATATTGATATACCATTTATGACGCATATCTATGCGGGAGGAAAAACACGCTTTATAATGAATATCGGTCCTCAGATATCCCTATTGGTCGGCGATAAGCAGGATATGAGCCAGGCGTTGTCTGACCATCTGGATGAGCTCAGGGCTGAGGATGAAGATATCAGAGTGGGAATGCAATACGAGGGCGTGTATGAACTGAAACGGGTGGATTATGGTTTAGCTGCCGGAATAGGGATGGAATTGAAAACCGGTATCGGTGATTTTGATCTGGAAGGACGCTACTATTTCGGACTGGGAGATATTTTTACCAGTCGCCGTAGCGAACAAGCCTATTTTTCCCGTTCGGCTTCCCGTGTAATCGGGGTGAAATTGACTTATTATATTAAAGTGTTTTAAAAGTGGCTAAGCGGCTGAGTAGCTATGGTGTCACAATAAAATAATCAGATAAAATTTTGGAATAGAAAAAAAGAATTGTACTTTTGTCGAACAAAAACAAATGAATATATGTTCATATATTTGTTTGAATTTTTTCAATATGATGGAAATGGAAAAAGAGACAGATGTATTGGAAAGAAGTAAGATAGACCGTTCTCAATTTGAAGAGGCGGCCTATATTCTGAAGGCGTTGGCCAATGAAACCCGTTTGTGTGTTATTATGCAGCTTACCCGGGATGGTGAAAAATCGGTGACCGGGTTAATGGAACAAATGGACTGTGAGCAATCGTTGCTATCACACCATCTGACAGATATGCGGGCAAAAGGGATACTCCGTTGTCGCAAAAGCGGAAAGAATAGTTTCTATTCTCTTAGCGATAAGCGATTCTCGAATGTGTTGAAGTGTATCCTGGATTGTGGCAATTAAAGTGGAAAAGTGGTTAGGTGGTTAAGTGATCAAGTGGCTGGGAATAAGATAAGGATTTAGACAATAAAAGAAATATATGAAAAATTTTTTTAAGAAACATTGGTTGAGGATGGCCGGAATATTAGTCGGTGCATTGGTCGGATATATTTATTACCATTACGTGGGATGTCTGAGTGGAACATGTCCTATCACTTCCAACCCATATAGGATGATGATATACGGGGCATTGGTAGGTTATCTGCTTTTCGATCTTTTCTCAAGCGATAAAAAAACAAAGGATGCAAAACAAGATATTCAACAATAACTAATTGAAGTATATAATGAAAACAAATTTTTTAATGGCTGCTGTAGCTCTGGTATTTATACTGGCTTCATGTAGTAACGCTGCACAGAAGGCCGATTCAAACAATGGTGAAACGGACGTAATAAAAACAAAAGATAGTATGACAACATCAAAAAAAACAATTCAATTGACAAGGGCCGACTTTTTGACGAAAGTGGCCAATTTCGAAGAAAATCCCGATCAATGGGTCTATTTGGGAGACAAACCCTGTATCATTGATTTTTATGCCGATTGGTGTGGCCCTTGCAAGATGGTTGCTCCCATCCTAGAAGAACTGGCCAACGAATATGACGGTGAAATCTATATCTACAAAGTGGATACGGAAGCAGAGCAGCAACTGGCTGCCGAATTCGGTATCCGGAGTATACCATCCTTGCTCTTTGTCCCGATGGGCGAAGCTCCGCAGATGGCACAGGGAGCACTCCCAAAAGATGCTTTCAAGCAGGCTATCGAAGAGGTACTGTTGAAAAAATCATAAATTCAGGAAAAGATGGACCAGATGTTTTTTGAAAGCAGGAGCCGGTATGGATTCGAGGAAACGGTAAGCAGGCTTTCCGAAATCATTCCCGAGGGAGGTTGGAAGGTGATTCACATTCACGATTTGCAGGAAACGATGAGAAAGAACGGGAAAGAAGTCAATCCCGTAAAAGTGATCGAACTATGCAAGCCCGATTATGCTTATCGCCTTTTGTCAGAAGATACGCTTCGCATTTATTCCAATATGATGCCCTGCCGCATCTCAGTCTATGAAAAAAAAGATGGTAAGACTTACGTATCGCGCTTGAATTCTGCTATGCTTAGTTCGATGATAGGTGGGGTGGTAGAGGATGTAATGTCCCAGGCATATCGCGATGCGGAGAGTTTTATAAGGAAAATAGAGGATAATTAATTCTTGTAATAGCTTTAATAGACCTCTTCGACAGATATGGAACCGACTTCTCTTTCTTGAGGTTGAGGTTCTCAGGGAAATGATCCAATCTGCTATAATAAACGGATGTACCCGTATGGGCCACATCCGTTTTATATTCTATCTGATTGGCTGATTTTTTGTACCTTTGTACTCTCAAGTTACAGCTTACGGATGAAGAATATTCAGGATTATGAAATAATGGCGCCGGCAGGATCTTATGAATCGCTGACAGCGGCTATACAGGGCGGTGCGGATTCCATTTACTTCGGCATCGAAGGGTTGAATATGCGTGCCAAATCTTCCAATAATTTCACTATTGCCGATTTGCACAACATCGCGGCTATTTGTCGCGATCATAATATAAAAAGCTATCTTACGGTCAACACCATCATTTACGACAACGACATGGAACTGATGCGAAAGGTGGTGGATGCAGCGAAGGAGGCGAATCTATCGGCTGTTATTGCCGCCGATGTGGCGGTGTTGATGTATGCGCGGAGTATTGGAGTGGAGGTACACTTATCCACCCAATTGAATATTAGTAATACCGAGTCGTTGAAGTTCTACGGGCAGTTCGCCGATGTGGTGGTACTGGCACGCGAGTTAAATATGGATCAGGTGGCTTCTATTTATCGGGATATAGTCGACCAGCAAATCAAGGGACCGTCGGGTGAGTTGATCCGTATCGAGATGTTCTGTCACGGTGCCCTGTGTATGGCAGTTTCTGGGAAGTGTTATCTCAGCCTGCATGAAAAGGATCTCTCGGCCAACCGGGGAGCCTGTAACCAGATTTGTCGACGAGGATATATTGTCAAGGATAAGACCAGCGAGATAGAACTGGAGATCGATAATGAATATATTATGTCGCCCAAAGATCTCAAGACTATCCACTTTATGAACAAGATGATGGATGCCGGCGTACGGGTATTCAAAATTGAAGGACGTGCACGAGGCCCGGAATATGTAAGGGTGGTTACATCATGCTACAAGGAGGCGGTACAGGCTTATTGTAACGACACATATACGGAAGAGAAGATAAATAACTGGAACGAGCGTCTTTCCACCGTATTCAATCGTGGGTTCTGGGACGGCTATTACCTCGGGCAGCGGTTAGGAGAGTGGACACACCGCTACGGATCGGGTGCCACCAAACGAAAAGTGTACGTTGGGAAAGCCGTCAAGCATTTCGGAAAACTCGGCGTAACAGAGTTCCTGGTGGAAACCCAATCGGTAAAACCGGGAGATGAACTATTAATCACAGGACCTACTACCGGTGCCATCTTTATTACTGCCGATGATATCAGGGTAGATCTTACCACCGTTCCCGAAGCGATGAAAGGAGACCACTTTTCTATCAGGACCAATGAAAAGATCCGCCCTAACGATCAACTCTATAAAATGGTAGCTGCCAACCGGCAAGGAACGGCTCATGAGAGATAGGGAATTCCGGCTTTCATAATAAATTAAGTTCTATCTGATTTTTATAAAAGTTCAGTTATTATTTATTTATCTTTGTCCTATAAATATTGTATCTCATGTAACTAACAAAACATCATTCATCATGAAAAAAATTCTATTAGTCGCAATCGTATTGGTTTGTATGGGAGCATCACAGAATGCGAGCGCCCAGAAGGGAGATTTAAAGGATATCGACCATTTAAGTTTCTACGGTGTTGATTTTACCTATGCCAAAGTTTACGGCGCAGATGAGACTGCCCACCAGTTCCTGGACGCATTTATAAGGATCAATGATCTGTTTGAGTCGGAACCTAAAACGTATAACGTGAGCAAAGCGTTCGGCGTTAGAAGCAACGAACTTTTTAACAGGCAGGTGAAACAGGATGTGGACAATATCCCTCGAAATGAGTTGTTTACAGACGATAACAAGTATGCTGTAACTGATGCCGATATTGATCAGGTGGTAGCAAAGATTGAAAAAGAAGGTGACAGCCAATATGGCGCCGTAATTGTTACCGGGTTGCTCAACAAAACGGCCAATCACGGTACATTCACTTTCGTGATTTTTGACCAGGATACCAAAGAGATCATCTTTCAGCAGGAAGCGACCGGTAAGGCGCGTGGCTTTGGCCTTCGCAATTTTTGGGCAGGCGCACTTCGGGGAGCTATGAAAAATGTGAGATAGTTTTTATCGTAAAAATAGAGAAAAGGGGCTTTCGGAGCGCTAAAAGGCAAACCGAAAGCCTATTTTTATGCCCTGTCTTTTTGCTCCGGGCAGGTCGAGATGAGTGAACCGCCGGTAATAATCCACCCTGAAGACTTTGAATATATTCTCTATTCCCACACTTCCCTCCATATATATATCGCCATTCATCGGATGTGCCGACTGGGGAAAGAGAAACAGGCCATAAGTTTTCGCCGGGTTATTTTTATCGGTCAGGTTACCGTAGTAACCACTGAATGTCACCACTTCACGCAACTGCAACTTTTTAATCAGCGGAATCCGATTCAGGATCCATCCCTTCAGAAAATAACTTGTGTGCAAGGCAATATATTCATCCGATACGAATTCGAACGGTTGTATCAGGTGAAACCGGTTTTTTTCCATAAAGACCGATGGGTTCACTTCCGGACTGGCAAGCATTGGGAACGGTACCTGGTTCCATACTTTCCCTGCGGAGACATAGCCGTCGATATGGCCGAACGACGACAGCCAAAACCTGTCCGAAACAGTTGCCTGTGACTGATGATAGGCATAATCGCCACCTGAAAATCCGCGATAGGCATATTCGTGCATCAGTTTCAATTGGATGTTGTCGTTGATGAAATTTACTTTGGCGTTGCGCCCACCCCTGTTTGCACCATAATCCTGCATCCCCGGTGCGAATGAAATCTCGCCTCCCACTTTCGATAGTGTGAAACCGGGAATATCTATCAGTTCATTTTCGTTAACCTGTAAACGATATTCCAATGCGCCGGCAGGCGTGTCTTTGGTATGTTTCCACCATGTCGAAACACCCAGTCCCGACATCCAGTCGACGGTGTATGCCAGTTTATACCGGTTCTGGTAACTCCGGTTGGAGATTCCGGCTGTGCCAAGCGCCACGAACAGGTTGTCTTTCAGGGCCTCGTTCATTTGCATACCCAAAGAATAGAGGTCGTATTCGGCCGTGAACGATAGATCGTTGCGTGGGAACTCCTGCCAGTAGTTTTGTTTTTTCACAAAAGAATAGCCGGCAGTAGCGGAATATTTCCACTTTTGGTCTTTGAAACCGTAGGCGCCATATCCCGAAAGAAAAATGCGGGGATGAAAATGTGCTGTGGTCATGGCACCGAGCCGAAGGCGTTGTCCTTCGATGGGGTTGGTACCATAAAATGTCCACACCTGCCCAATGTCGATTTTACTTTTCGACTGCCGTTCGTTTGATGTTTTGATATAACCTGTAATGATTATTTCAAGGAACTTCTCGAACCTTCTGTACATAGGAACGTCCTGCAGTTCATCCATTAGTTTGGGTAGATCAGATTCGACCCTTTTTAGTGCTACATGCCGATGGTCTTGCCAGAATGCTTCATCCGTTTTTTCCGGATAATCCATCTCTCCGTTTTCAATATAGCGGTAAGAGCGAACCTGATGTGCATACACTTTGGTAAGAAGATCGCTCATGGCGAAATTGGCATATACATCTTCTTTTTCATTTGTCCATAATCCGTTTTCCTGCAGGTTGAAATGCTGTATAACCCGTAAATTTTCGAGGAAATTGATATTCAGATTTCGCGGTATGGACAGGTCGGCCCGTTTGATGGCAAAATTGTTGTCGATGGCGATGTAGAGATTCCCGTTGAAGCTGTAACTCTCAGGATTGAACGGGAAAAATGCCACGTTCACACACCGGATATTGTCAATCGTCAACGTGTCCTGGATAAAAAATTTGTAATAAAGCGTAGCCAATGCTGATGAGGTAGGGCTGACGAATTGATTGAGCAGCACGTCGATATTGTCATCGTAGATATCTACTTCCCGGAACACCTGCTCCAGAAAAACATCCATCGATCCGTCGTTAAATGTTTCTTCCACTCCTTCGCTTCGTCTGGCAATAATATTTTTTTTCAGACTGCCGGAGATGTTATCTGTGCGTACATTTGTCAGCATCTCACGCATCGAGAGGGTCAATACCTGTTTACCGGTGAAAATAGAAGTATCCAGATGATTCTCGATAAATCCGAAATTCTTTTTCAGTAAACGGTTTTCCAGTTTGAAATTATCCCAGTAAAGCGTCAACTTTTCGTATTGTTCATACTCTATCCCAGGGATGTTTTTTATCCGGTTTTGTTCTTTGTTTGCAATCACCTGCTTCATGAGTTCCACTGCCGGATTATTTTTACGCGAATAGCGCGGGTTATCGGGCCTTACCACTACCTCGGTCAGTCCGATGGTAGAGGGATTGAGGCGGATCCGGATGATCTCTCCTGTACCTATTCGCTCCGGCAATACCTCGGTTTTTGTTTCAAAGCCAATCGATGAAACTATGATCCTCCGGTTTCCAGGTAAGTATCTCATACTAAAATATCCGTCGATATCCGTGGCGGTACCGATGGTGGTGTTTTCCAATTGTACCGAGGCAAATGAGACCGGCTCCCCGGTTATGCTGTCCATCACAACCCCGTGAATGAAACCGGATTGCTGTGCCTGCGACGGGAAAGATGCTACCGAAAAGCAGAAAATCAGAATGAGAAAATAGAAAGTATATGTAGGAAGTAGTTTCAAAATTGAGTCAGTTTTACAAATAGGTGATGCCAGTGTAAGAAACGGTTGAGTGCAAAAATACAAATTTCCTTTGTGGAATCGTTATTTGACATCCCGAAAAAATTGAGTACTTTTGTGGGCAATTAGAACTTCTTCATGTATGCCGTTAAAAATTGTAGAGATAAGTGAGAAAGGTGTTGATATAGATGAAATTGAGCAATTGCTCTTTGGTGGTGCAAAAGTAGCAGTGTCATCAAAGTTAAAAGACAAGGTTACAAAAAGTTTTCATTTCTTACAGGAATTTTCCGTCGATAAAGTGATTTATGGTGTCAATACCGGTTTCGGTCCGATGGCACAATATCATATTAAGGATGAGGAGATTAATCAACTTCAATATAATATCATCCGGAGTCACTCTGTAGGGGCGGGGCCACCCATTGAGCCCGTTTATGTGAAATCGGCAATGATAGACCGACTATGCACATTTGCCCAGGGTTACTCCGGCATTCATCCTGCACTGATCCAGACGCTGATCGATTTTATCAACTTCGATATCAACCCTTATGTGCCCTCGCACGGAAGCGTAGGGGCCAGCGGTGATCTGGTCCAATTGGCACATATTGCACTTGCACTGATCGGTGAAGGAGAAGTATTTTACAATGGCAAATTGCATCCCACAGCTGATGTGATGAAACAAACCGGCATCGAGCCGTTCAAACTGCATATTCGTGAAGGACTGGCGCTCACAAACGGTACATCTATGATGACCGGTGTAGGACTGGTCAATCTCATTCTTGCCAGGAAACTGCTTCATCACGCACTCGTGGCATCAGCTATGATGAATGAAATTGCCCAATCGTACGATGATTTTCTGGCACCTGAGCTCAATGGTGCTAAGCGGCATAACGGCCAGGTCGAGACGGCAGCGTTTATGCGCAAGTGGCTTAAGGATAGCGGATTGCTTCGAAACCGTAAGAAAGAACTCTATAACGGTACCAAAGCTTCGCATTTCAAACAGAAGGTGCAGCCCTATTATTCGCTCAGGTGTGTGCCGCAAGTGCTCGGACCTGTATGGGATACAGTGAAAATAGCCCAGCAAGTGATTATAGATGAACTTAATTCGGTGAGTGATAATCCAATCGTAGATTGTTCTTCGGAAAATATCTATCATGGGGGGAATTTTCATGGCGATTATATCTCTTTCGAAATGGATAAACTGAAAATTGCCGTCACCAAAATGATTATGCTGATGGAGCGTCAGCTCAACTACCTGATGCATGATAAAGTGAATGAAATTCTTCCGCCGTTTGTCAATCTCGGTACGCTCGGACTCAACTATGGGATGCAAGCTATGCAGTTTACTGCTACATCGACCACAGCTGAAAACCAGACCCTTTCTTATCCGATGTATCTGCACAGCATTCCCAATAACAATGACAACCAGGATATCGTAAGTATGGGGACCAACTCTGCGTTGCTCGCCAAGACGGTTATCGAAAATGGCTTTCAGGTAATGGCGATTCATTATATGGCTATTGTTCAGGCTATTGATTGCTTGCAGGCAGTGGAGAAGTTATCCCCGAAAAGTCAGGAAATTTATCATGAAATAAGAAGTTTTTTTCCTACATTTGTGGATGATAAACCCAGATACAAAGATATTAACCGGATTGTTGAATATCTGAAAACCAAAAGTATTGTATCATGACAAAATATGCACTCGTAACGGGCGGAAGCCGGGGTATCGGGCGGGCAATCTGCATTCGTCTGGCATCGATAGGTTACAGCGTTTTGATTAATTATAACAACAGTCTACAAGAAGCAGAGCAAACATTGGAAGCCGTTCGTAATGCGGGTGCCGATGGTGAATTGATCCGTTTTGATGTAGCTGACCGCGAACAGGTGGAGGCAGCGTTTAATCAATGGACAACAAATCATCCCGACCATTATATCGAAGTGCTTGTCAACAATGCCGGTATCCGTAAAGACAACCTGATGCTCTGGATGGAACCAGACGAATGGGACAGCGTGATCAATGTCAGTCTTAATGGATTTTATAATATTACACGTCTGTTGGTGAAGAATATGCTTGTGAAACGTTTTGGCCGGATTGTGAATATTGTATCTTTGTCCGGTATAAAAGGCATGCCGGGTCAGACAAATTATTCCGCATCCAAAGCCGGTGTGATTGCCGGAACCAAGGCGCTTGCACAGGAAGTGGCAAAAAAAGGAGTTACTGTGAATGCGGTGGCGCCGGGTTTCATCAAATCGAATATGACACAGGATTTGGATGAAAACGAACTGAAAAAAATGATCCCCTCCGGAAGATTCGGGACACCTGAAGAGGTGGCGTCCCTCGTCGGATTTCTTGTTTCCAAAGAAGCCGGTTACATCACGGGCGAAGTGATTTCAATCAACGGGGGGATTTATACGTAATCGTCAATTCATTATATGAACAGAGTAGTTATCACGGGAATGGGGATTTATTCCTGTATCGGAAAAAACAAAGACGAAGTTCGTCAATCTTTATATGAAGGGAAATCGGGTATCGGGTTTGATCCTGTACGGAAGGAATTTGGCTTTCGTTCGGGACTTACGGGTCTGCTCGAAGTGCCCGATCTGAAAACTCAGCTCGACCGCCGTCAACGTGCAGGGATTCCCGAGCAGGGAAAATATGCTTACATAGCCACTTTAGAAGCTTTTGAACAGGCAAAGATCGACAATGATTTCCTGGAAAATAACGAAGTAGGAATTCTCTACGGTAACGACAGCTCTGCTCAACCGGTTATTGAGGCCTGCGATATCATTCGTCAAAAAAGAAATACTGCATTGGTGGGTTCAGGCTCTATCTTTCAGAGTATGAACTCTACCATCACAATGAACCTGTCGGTTATATTTAAGTTGAAAGGGATCAATTTTACTGTGTCAGGTGCTTGCGCAAGTGGTTCGCACGCTATTGGCATAGGTTACCTGCTTATCAAACAAGGACTTCAGGATTGCATTGTATGTGGTGGGGCACAGGAGGTAAATCTGTTTTCCATAGGCAGCTTTGACGGGCTTTCAGCGTTTTCGGTACGTGAAGACGAACCGGCAAAAGCATCCCGCCCGTTCGATAGAAACCGTGACGGATTAGTGCCGAGCGGTGGTGGAGCCACGGTCATTCTCGAGAGTTATGAGTCGGCAGTCAGGCGTGGTGCACCCATCCTTGCCGAAGTGGCGGGTTATGGGTTTTCATCCAATGGCAACCACATTTCCGTACCCAATGTGGATGGCCCGAAACGTTCTCTGGAGATGGCGATACGCGATGCCGGCATTTCGCTTGAAGAAATCGGTTACCTCAATGCACACGCTACTTCTACGCCCGTAGGCGACCTGAACGAGGCAAAAGCGATTGATGCCGTTTTTGGCGATTATAAACCCTATGTGGGATCTACCAAAGCGATGACCGGACACGAAATGTGGATGGCGGGTGCGAGCGAAGTGATCTATTCGATGTTGATGATGCAAAATGATTTTATCGCTCCGACTATCAACTTTGAACAGGCAGATGACGATGCCCCCCAACTCAACATTCCAACAAAAGCAATACATCATTCTTTTGATACTTTTTTATCGAATTCATTTGGTTTTGGAGGTACCAATTCATCGTTGGTAATCAAGAAATTCAAGCAATAACATAACGCAATCATCTTATATTGAATCATGGATAAAACGGAACTTATCAAACTCATTAACGAAAATCTTGCAGAGGAGTTCGAAGTGGATATCGAGACAATTACGCCCGAGGCACACCTGATGGAAACACTCGATCTGGACAGTCTCGATCTGGTGGATATGGTAGTGCTGATAGAGCAAAATTTCCACTTTACACCCAAAGCGACTGATTTCAGGGAAATAGCCACTTTTCAAGACTTCTATGATTTTATAGAATCAAAAATGAATGGGCGACAATAACGACAAGGAATGGAGCGGAAAAACGCGTGGAGGCTCTTTCGGTTATGGTTTCTTTATTTTTCTGATTGACCGATTGGGAGTGCGGTTTGCGTATATTTTTTTGGCTTTTGTCGTTGTCTATTTCATTCCTTTTGCTCCGAAAGCTACTGCAGCATCATGGTGGTACGCGCGGAATATTTTGAAGAAATCCCCCTTTCAATCGTTCCTTTTCCTGTTTGTGAATTATTACCGTTTCGGACAGACTTTGATCGATAAAGTCGCTGTTTCGGCAGGAAAAAAAGACCGGTATCAGTTTGTTTTTGATGAATCATATTCCCGTTTTCTGGAAATTCTGAATCAGGAGAGAGGGGCTATCATGGTGAGTGCACATGTCGGGAACTGGGAAATCGGAGCCCCTTTTTTTGATAAATACGGTAAGAAAATGCATATCGCCATGCTTGATGCTGAGTACCGGAAAATCAAGGAAATGCTTGAGCAGCATAGTGAAAGTCGCAACTATAACGTGCTCCCCCTTGATGAAACGGACGGGTTATCGAATATCCTCCGGGCGAAAGCTATACTCGACCGTCATGAATATATCTGTTTTCAGGGTGACCGTTTTTTAGAAAATACACAGACTGCTGAAGTCGGGTTTCTTGGGAAAACAGCCCGTTTTCCCATTGGCCCTTTTCTACTGGCTTCACGCTTACAGGTTCCCGTAATTTTCTATTTTTCCATGCGTGAACGGGGGATGAAATATAAATTTCATTTCCGGATAGCCGAATCTGTACCCGGAGGCTCCGGATCAAAACCTGAATTCCGGCTTTTGGAACAATACGTACAAGCACTTGAAACCATTGTGCAAAGATATCCGCACCAATGGTTCAACTATTACCGGTTCTGGGGGAAATGAGGTTATTGTGATAACTGTTTTTATGAAGATTTGTATTTTTCGATAATAGAAAATAATGAAATTAGAAGCACCACTAAAACAAGCTTATGAAAGCGACCATCTTACAGCCTCTGAGGCGCAGCGGATGGCACATTTGATCGCATTTGCACCGGTGGTTTTTCAGGTTGCCAGACTGATGCACAAATTCGGGATTTTCTCGCTTTTGCGTGACAGCGATAGCGGGCTGACTATGGATAAGGTGGCTGAACGGGTAGGAATTTCACGTTATGCGGCACAGGTCTTACTGGAGTCGTCACTTACTGCCGGAACGGTTCTGCTGAAAGATGAACGCTTTTATCTAAGTAAGACGGGCTGGTTTTTCCTGACCGATCCGATGATTGAAGTGAACATGAACTTCAACCACGATGTGAATTATCTGGGGCTCTTTTCGCTTGAAGAAGCTTTGTTGAACGGTAAACCTGAAGGATTGAAAGTTTTTGGTGACTGGCCGACCATTTATGAAGGACTTTCGTCACTACCTGACCAGGTCCGGAAAAGCTGGTTCGGGTTCGACCATTTTTATTCCGACAACTCATTTCCCCAGGCGCTTGAAGTAGTTTTTGCCCATTCGCCCAAAACGTTGCTCGACGTGGGGGGAAATACCGGTCGTTGGTCATTGCAATGCGTGAATCATTCACCCGATGTACAAGTTACCATCATGGATTTACCACAGCAGATAGGGTTGATGAAATCACAAACTGAACATCTGCCGGAGGCTGATCGTATTCACGGATATCCGGCTGATTTATTGGATTATGAAACTTCGTTTCCCGGCCCTTTTGATGCCATCTGGATGAGTCAATTCCTGGATTGTTTTTCGGAGGAACAGGTTTTCAGTATTGTTTCCCGTGCGGGCAAGTCCATGACCGGGAATACCCGCCTGTTCGTGATGGAAACATTTTGGGACCGGCAACGGTTTGAGACTTCGGCATTCTGTCTGGCACAGACCAGTGTTTATTTCACTGCCATGGCAAACGGAAACAGTAAAATGTACTATTCCGGGGATATGATGCGGATTATTGAGAAAGCCGGTCTGAAGATCGACAAGATTCATGATAATATCGGACTGGGACATAGTATTCTGGAATGTGTAAAAAATGAAGAGTGAAGAATGAAAAATGAAGAGTGAAGAATTAAAAATTAAAAATTAAAAATTAAAAGTGAACCCTTACATATCTTATTTTCAATATCCGGTTTATTCCGATGATGCTGTTCTGGAACTGATCCCGCAACGAGAACCAATGGTGATGGTCGATAAGTTTTTCGGTATAGTCGATCGTGATTCGTTTTCAGGACTTACGGTCACGAAAGAAAACCTTTTCTGTTGCAATGGTATACTCACCGAGGAGGGGGTGATCGAGCATTTTGCACAGTCGGCAGCGGCCCGGATCGGTTTTCTCTTCGTACAAAATAAAGAAACTGTCCCTGTGGGATTTATCGGCGCAGTAAGCAAATTTTCCATCCATGCACACCCCCGGGTCGGAAATGAATTGTTGACAGTGGTTAGCATAATCCAGGAGGTGGGAAATATTACGCTTGCGGGTGTAAAGTCGTGGGTGGAAGATGAATTGATTGCCGAGGGTGAACTGAAAATATACTTGAACAAATAATGAAGCGAAAACAAAAACGGGAAGCGTCGCTTACCGACCGCGTGGAAATTCAGGTGCGGTTCAGCGAAGTGGATGCATTGCAGATAGTATGGCACGGCGAGTATGTGAGATACATCGAAGACGGGCGTGAATCCTTTGGCCAACGCTACGGACTTAGCTATATGGATATGAGGAAAGCCGGTTTTGCAGCGCCGATCGTGAAGCTGAATATTGATTACAAACTCTCGCTCTCGTTCAACGAACAGGCCATTGTAGAAACACGCTATGTGGATTGTGATGCGGCAAAGATACAGTTCGACTATACCATTTATCGCAAAAGCGACGGTGCCGTAGTTGCCGAGGCATCAACCACACAGGTTTTCATCCATCTAACCTCAAATTTATTAGAGTTGAATAATCCCGATTTTTATTTGAGATGGAAAGAGAAATGGAACATCCGGTGATTTATCTGACGGCAGATGCCATGATCAGCTCACTGGGGTTTTCTACCGGAGAATGCCGGGAACAGATGCTTCGGTATCAATCGGGTGTGCGGCTTGTCTCCGATTCTCAACTTTATTCCGAATCGTTTTTTGGGGCAAGAATTAATAACGATCGTTTACAGCTACTCGTTACAGAAAATAATTTACACGGCTTTTCACGTTTGGAACAACTCCTTATCCTCTCCATCCGTCAGACGATTGAGAAGAGCGGGGTAAATGTGCAGCAGAGCGACTGTGGGTTTATACTGGTATCCACCAAAGGGAATATTGGCCGTCTTTCCACAGGGAACGAAACCGGGGAAGAACTTCTCCTTTCCCATTCTGCAGAAAAAGTTGCCGCATATTTCAAATTTACTGCTACGCCTATTGTGCTTTGTAATGCCTGTATTTCGGGTGTTTCGGCTATGATTGTGGCAAAGAGACTAATAGGGAGTGGACTGTTTAAGTACATGATAGTGGCGGGTGGAGATGAACTGTCGGACTTTATCGTAAGTGGATTCCACGCGTTTAAGTCGATAAGCACAGGTATTTGTAAACCCTATGATGCCGGTCGTGACGGACTTTCTTTGGGTGAAGCCTGTGGTTCGGTCTTGCTCACCGGCGATAAAATTTGTGTCAGAGAGACGCAACCTGTAGTCCTGCTCGGCGGGGCAATCACTAATGATGCGAACCATATTTCAGGACCGTCGCGTACGGGGGAGGAACTGCATCTGGCAATAGATCAGGCACTAGGGCAAGCCGGCATTTCTATGGAAGACCACTTTTTTATCAACGCACATGGTACGGCCACTCCTTATAACGATGAAATGGAAAGTAAGGCCTTATATCTTTCCGGACTTTCCGGAAAGCCTCTGCAAAGCCTCAAGCCCTATTTCGGGCATACGCTTGGTGCGGCAGGAGTGATCGAAACAATTCTTTGCAAGCAGCAACTCGAGAACAATATAGTATTTGGTGTGCCGGGGTTTGAAACCATCGGTGTACCATATCCTCTCAATATTGATTCCCGGCATCGCCCAATGAACCTCACTTATTGTCTGAAAACGGCTTCGGGCTTTGGCGGTTGTAATGCAGCCGTTGTGATTGGGAAAGAGCGTGCGGTTGAAGTCTTTCCCCAAACCTCAAAAAGAACGAAAATTCTCTCTACATGCAGTATAAGTCCTTCGGGAGTGTATCTCAATGATGAACGTGTGTTTGTGAATGAACCGGCGGACGATTTTCCTATTTTTATCCGCAAAGTGTATGCATTTCTCGGCTTGGCATATCGCAAGTTTTACAAGATGGACGATTTATCGAAACTGGGTTTTATCACCACTGCCTGGCTTACCCGTTCAGTGGATGGGTTTGCAGAGTTGCCTCCTGAATCGAAAGGTGTCATCATGGCGAATTGTTCTTCATCACTCGATACGGATATCCAGTATCGCCGGAATCTTGATGCGGTGGGCGACCGGGAGGCGAGTCCTGCCATTTTTGTGTATACACTGCCCAATGTCATGTTGGGTGAGATATGCATCTATTGGAAGATGAAGGGCGAAAATACCTTTTTTATCCAACGGGAATTTGATAAGGACTTTTTGATGCAATATGCCGAAATAGTGATGAATGAACAGGGTTTACACTATTGTATCGTGGGCTGGTGCGACTTGCTGGGTGAAAACTTTCTGTCGGAATTTTATTTGATGGAAAGATAAGGGTTCGTTACCTTTGTTGTATAAAATAATATTATCTTTATTTATGGATCAACTGAAACAAGCACTAAAGGAGGCGCTGATTCAAGCGCTGAACCTGGAAGATATAACCGCAGAAGAGATCGTGGACGAAGACCCGCTTTTCGGTGACGGATTGGGACTGGATTCTATCGATGCACTTGAGATCATTCTTATTCTCGAGCGCAATTACGGTATTCGCCTGACGAAACCTGAAGAAGCCAGGGATATTTTTTATTCCATCAATACGTTGGCCGATTTTATCGGCAAGAACCGTAAAAAATGAGTGCTGCCGTTACCGGTATAGGGTGCATATCAGGTCTGGGATGTGGTGCTGAAGAGCATCTGCAGGCATTCAGGGCCGGAGGGAGCGGATTGGGAAAGGTTACACTTTTTCAGACCAGACTCCAGGTACCCGTTGCGGAGGTAAAAGTAAGCAACGAACAGTTGAAAAGCTATCTTGGAGTGGATTCGGATCGTCTGTTCTCCCGAACTGCTTTGCTCGGAATGACGGCAAGTAAGCAAGCATTTCAGGATGCCGGACTTTCTAACAGTCATTTGCGTATAGGGCTGGTCTCATCATCATCGGTGGGCGGAATGGATTTGAGTGAGCAGTTCTTTGCCGATTATGCTGCCAATCCCCAAAAAGGGCGTTTACGCATGGCTGCACATCACGATATTGGCGACCATACCGAGTCTATTGCCGACTATTTGCAATTGGACGGTTTCTGGACGAGTATCAGTACCGCCTGTTCCTCGTCGGCCAATTCCATTATGTTTGGGGCACGGATGATCGAGCAGGGCTTGCTCGATGTGGTGATAGCCGGAGGGACTGATGCATTATGTCGCTTTACGCTCAACGGTTTCAATTCGTTGATGATCCTCGACAATGTTCCTTGTCGCCCGTTTGATGAGAGCCGTGCAGGGCTTAATCTGGGTGAAGGTGCAGGTTATTTGGTGCTGCAATCGGAGAAATCGCTCATGCCGGGATCGAAAGTGTATTGCCGGCTCACGGGTTATGCCAATGCTAATGATGCCTATCACCAGACCGCATCATCTCCCGAAGGAGAGGGGGCTTTCCTGGCAATGCGATATGCTTTGGAAAAAGCCGGCATCGAACCCTCAGTTGTTGATTATATCAATGTGCACGGAACGGGAACAAGCAATAACGATCTATCCGAAAGTACCGCGATCAAACGACTTTTCGGTGAGCATGTACCGCCGTTCAGTTCCACCAAATCGTTTACCGGGCATACGCTTGGTGCGGCAGGAGGACTGGAAGCCGTTTTCAGTGTACTAGCCATTAGTGAACGGGTAATTTATCCCAGTCTCAATTTCAGGACACCGATCACTCAAACCGGATTATCTCCCGTTACCAGGATGATGGAGGATCAGGATATAACCACTGTACTTTCCAATTCCTTTGGATTTGGCGGAAACAACGCATCGTTAATTTTTCAGAAATAAAGTGCAATGGACACACATTCCGTTTATATACAATCTCTTGCATCCATTTATCCGCAGGATAAAGCGGTGGAAGGCCGTTTGTCCGCCTCTGAACCCGATTATAAGGAGTGGATCAAAGAGGCAGGGTTGCGCCGCCGCATGAGCCGTATTGTAAAGATGGGTGTCACGGCCGGTTTGCAATGTTTGCAAGATACATCTAAAAAACCGGAAGCAATTATCACCGCTACAGGATTGGGTTGTCTTGCCGATACCGAGAAGTTTTTACAGTCGATCGGCTCGCAGAATGAGGAGTTGTTGTCGCCAACACCCTTTATCCAATCGACCTTCAATACCATAGGTGCACAGATCGCTTTACTGTCAGCCAACAAAACCTATAATAGCACCTATGTGCATCGTGCATTCTCTTTTGAGAGTGCCTTGCTCGATGGTATGATGCAGTTGCAGGGAGGGGATGCCGGAAGCGTGCTTGTAGGTGCTGTGGACGAGCTTACGCCAACGGTATATCATATTTTGGAACGCATGGGTACATGGCGAAAATTTCCTGCAGGAGAGGGAGCATCCTTCTTTTTATTGGGAAATAAAAAAACAGCACAAACTACTGCCCGCATTGTGGCGGTGGATATGCAGAGTGGTAATTTTTCCCGGGAGCAATTAACCCAAAAATGCTCAGGTTTTTTGCAGACAAATGGAGTCGCTGATGCCCGTATCGTTTCCGGGGAAATGTTCAAATCTATTTGCGGCGAATACCAGACGGCCTCCTCGTTTGGTTTATGGTACGCCTGTACGCAATTGAGTGGTGACGGCTTTGTGCTGGTTACCAACTCCTACCTGAATAATCATACGGCAGTCTTGATAGAAAAATTTACAGAAGAATGATCTGGCTTGGTATTGGGGTTTTAATGCTGATTCTGGCGTTTATGCTGTTTTGGGCTTCCTGGTCCATTTCTGCGGGAGTGTACCTGAAAACGGTCTGTAAACTCAATACCAATGAAAAGGTGGTCGCACTCACTTATGATGATGGGCCGGAACCTGCAACAACATTACCGCTGCTCGAAGTGCTGAAGAAATATAATGTCAAAGCCTGTTTTTTTTGTATCGGAAAGAAAGCGGAACAATTCCCCGATATTGTCAGGCAGATCGTGGATGGAGGACATGAAATAGGGAACCATTCATATAGTCATGAAAGTAAGTTTCCGCTTTACGGAAAACGGAAGATGAAAGATGATTTGTTGAGAGCGCAGCAGGTTCTCGAGCGCGCTTCGGAACGGCAAGTGTGTCTTTTTCGCCCTCCTTTCGGTGTAACCAATCCCAAGGTAGGAAGTGTGGTTAGGCAATTTGGGTGGACCACCATCGGATGGAGTATCCGGTCACTTGATACGCAAGCCCAAACAGCAGATAAAGCATTGTATCGGATTAGACGAAAACTGAAACCGGGAGTCATTATTTTGTTGCATGACCGGATGCCGTTTTGCGCAGAATTGACGGAAAAACTATTGATACATCTGAAAGAAAACGGATATAAGGTGGTGGTACCAATAATGAGTGATGATTTAATAATTTGAAGATGTGATGATTGGATAATAGGCTAATGAGTTTCTTAATTTTTCACTTTTAATTTTTCATTTAGTTTTTAGTTCAAAAAATCGATAGTATGTATAGATTTACAGCCCTGTTATATGTCCTTTTGCTCTCTTTTACCATCTTCGGACAAGAGAGGAAGCCCATTACGAATGCAGTGGAGTTTGAAAAGAAACTGAGAGATGCTGCAGGGAAGATCCAGTCGGTGGAAAGCAGTTTCCGGCAGGAGAAATTCATGAAAGTTTTTTCCGATAAAATGGTTTCTACCGGTATGTTTTACTACCGTAAACCTAATAAGATTAGTCTTCAATACGAAAAACCGATGCAGTATGCCGTTACCATTAATGGCGATAAATTGCAAACACTCACAGGGGGGAAAAAGACAACCGTTAATCTCGGTTCAAACAAAATGATGGCACAAATGAAAGGCCTGATTGAAGCGAGCATGATAGGTAATATTTCAGCTTTGGATAGGGAGTATGATTTAGAGTATTTTCAGTCGGACTCAGAATATTTTGTAAACATAGTACCGGCAAGTAAGGCTGTAAAGGTTTATATTAAGGAAATCGATATTACTTTCGACAAGAAAACGATGGACGTAAAACGGCTCCGGATGACTGAGAACAATGATGATTATACCGATTACATTTTTACCAACCCTCAATACAATACGCTCCAGTCGGATGAGAAATTTACTATTCGCTAGCATTGTTGTTTTTAGCCTGCTTGCCAATTCCTGTGCTTCATCCATAGGTAGTGGCTGCGGACAGACAGACACGGTGCCTCTTACCCGTGCCGATATTCCTTCGGTGATAGAAGCGAGCGATAGCCTGCAAACTTTCGACATGGAAATTTCTTTTTTGAGAAAACATTTGAATGGAATGCTGCTTGTGAAGAAGCAGGATCATGAAACCATACGGATACTGATTAACAGTTACTTCGGAATGAGTATGGCTGATTTTGAATTACGGCCTGATACCTTTGTTATACATTATCTGCTCGATGCCATGAACAAACCGCCGATGGTAAACCTTTTCAAAAACAATTTCACATTATTGTTTGGAGCCCATCTACCGGAACATTTCGTAGCGCAGAAATCGTTGTGCAGGCAATCTGAAGAACTGATTTCAGCAGAGACTCCGAACGGAAAATATCAATACAGAATAAATCGTGAGGATCAGAAAATTATCAAAATAAAAGCTCCCGGTGTAAATGTTGAGGTTCCATACCCTGTCTATCCGTTTACTATTACCCTGAAACATCGTGGTATTTTTGGCCCTACAATAGTGATCAGGGAGATGGAATAACCGAAGATCATCCGCCTTGCAACAGGTAAAATCAAAAATTTCATGTACATTTGTGTGATCTAAGAGCTGCATTCTTAATGGATAAATTGGAAAAACTTTTTCAACTCAAGTTTCAAAGCGAGACTGGGGGGATTTGCCGTTTCCGTTGTGAAACAGATGCTACACACCCTGTTTTTGCAGGTCATTTTCCCGAAATGCCTATAGTACCGGGTGTATGCTTGTTAAATGTGGTGAAGCGTGCCGTCTCCGCAAGATTGGAACGTACTGTTTCTTTTGAGAAAATCAGAGAGTGTAAATTTTTGTCGGCAATAAATCCTATGGAGAATAAGGTATTTGATATAGAATTCGGGTTGACCGACGATCAGGAAGTGCGTGCTGCAGTTTTTATAGGCGACACGCAGTGTATGAAACTGAAAGCCACTTTGTCTCGCGAATGGAAGAACATCTGAAAAATACGATTATAATAATTCCCACATACAATAACGCAACCACAGTGGGCGATGTGATTAAGCGTACCCTTCCTTTCGGACTTCCTATACTAGTGGTAAACGACGGTTCAACAGATAATACCCGGGAAGTGTTGTCTCAATTTCCGGAGGTTCGTGTTATCCATCTCCTCAAAAACAAAGGTAAGGGAGCAGCACTGAAAGCCGGTTTGAAAACGGCTGTCAAGGAGAATTTCCGCTATGCCATCACGCTCGATTCCGACGGTCAACATTATCCTGAAGATATTCCCGTCTTTTTGAGCGAGATTGAAAAGACACCTGATGCGCTGCTTGTAGGGTCACGTAACTTGCAGGCAGATAATATGCCCGGTAAGAATACCTTTGCCAATAAATTTTCGAACTTCTGGTTCCGGATCGAAACAGGAAAAAAAATGGAGGATACACAATCGGGTTACCGGCTTTATCCTTTAGAAAAAATAAAAAATCTGAAACTCTTCACCGGAAAATATGAGTTTGAGCTGGAGATCATTGTGCAATCGGCCTGGCGTGGGGTGAATGTCCGTAATGTGCCCGTACGGGTATATTATCCACCCGAGGGTGAGCGGGTGAGCCACTTCCATCCTTGGCGTGATTTTACCCGTATCAGCCTGCTCAATACCGTTTTGGTATTAATTGCGTTACTCTGGTATTATCCATGGAAAACGGTACGCAGTCTGACAAAGGAAAATATACGGAAATTTATCCGGAACAATATCACTCATTCCACCGAAAGCAATGGACGAATTGCCGGTGCCGTGATGTTGGGTGTTTTTATGGGCATTGTACCCGTATGGGGCTATCAGATGATGATCGCTTTTCTGCTGGCGCATTTGCTCAAACTCAACAAAGTGATTACGCTTGTGGCATCCAACATCAGTATCCCACCGATGATCCCGATTATCCTGTTCGGAAGTTATGCTACCGGTGCCCGGTTGTTGGGCAGGGCATTGAATTTCTCTGTCGAAAATATGTCGCTTGAATTTGTGATGAGTTCGCTCCTGCAATATGTTTTGGGTAGTATAGTCTTTGCCATGGCATGCGGTTTGGTTGCCGGGCTGCTTTGCTACATGCTGTTGATAATATTCCGTAAACCCAAAACAGCTGTGCTATGAGTAAATTATTTGTCAACATCTACGAATATTTATCGCGAAAGAAGATTTTGCGAAATGTATTGATGTTTGGCAGTTTTGTGCTGTTGCTCCTGTTTGCCGTCCAGTTGCGTTTCGAAGAAGAATTTACCCGTTTTTTTCCCGACAATGCGAGTTCAGAAAAAAGCGAACAGGTCTTTCAAAATCTCAAAGTAAAAGACAAGATCATAGTGATGGTTTCATCGCGAGATTCACTCAGGCAGGAAGAGTTGCTTGACTCGATTGTGCTTGCAGGCGACCGGATGAGTGAATTGATCGGCTTGGGTGTTGCTGCTGATTATCTGCTCGATATCCTGTCGGAAGTGGGAGGAGGTGTGGTGGATCAGACCAGCGATTTCCTGTATGGCCATCTGCCCGCTTTTCTGGCAGATGATGACTATCAGCGCATGGATACGCTGTTGACGGAAGATGCTATTGATCAGCGGATGCGGCAAAATCTTGTAAATCTGATGTCGCCTGCCGGACTTGCTCTTAAATCAACCATCCCGCGAGATCCGCTGGGTCTTGGTGGAAATGTAATGCTGGGACTGAAAGATTTTGAAAATATCTCGAATTACGAAATATATGACAACCATATCTTCTCGTCCGATCTATCTACGCTTTTGCTTATTCTTTCACCAAAATACGGTACGGGAGAAACCGGAAAAAATGACAATTTGATTGCTGAATTGGAAAGACTTTCGACCGAAGTGGAGCAGGAATATTCCGGTCTGCGTGTACAGTTCTTTGGTGGCCCCTCGGTAGCGGTGTACAATGCCCGGCAGGTGAAAAAAGATACCTATCTTACACTCGGAGTGGCATTACTTGTCATCATCCTGTTTATGTCGGTGATGTTCAGAAGCCGGAGTGCAATCCCTCTTTTGCTTACTCCGGTCGTTTACGGTGGAGTTTTTGCTTTGGCAATGATTTTTTTCATCAAAGGATCTATTTCGGCTATTGCCATAGGGGTAGGAGCGGTAGTGTTGGGTATTGCACTGAGCTATTCCATTCACGTAATCACCCACTACAACCATGTGAAATCCCGACACCAACTGGTCGAAGAGCTTTCCTATCCGTTGGTTGTAGGTGGATTCACCACCATCGGTGCATTCCTTTCGCTGCTGTTCACTTCGTCCGACATGTTGCGTGATTTCGGATTGTTCTCTGCCCTTTCGTTAGTGGGCACCACTCTGTTCTGTTTGATCTTCCTGCCTCATCTCCTGGGCAGAAAAACCGATTCGCAAACCTCACGGAAAGCGTTGGAGATAGTGGGGAAAATCACATCTTATCCTTTTGAGAAGAATAAAGTTCTTTTGGTTGTAATCTTTGTAATTTTTATTGCCGGACTTTTCACGATGGGCAATGTGAAATTCGACAGTGATATGTCTAACCTGAATTATGAACCCGCAAGTATCAAAGAGGCCGAGAAGAAAATGAACCGTCTTTTTATGACGGGCGACCGGCAACAGGTCATGTTTGTTTCGGTAGGAGAAACAGTGGATGAGGCACTGCAAAATTATGCCGAAAATAATCAGCTCCTTGTCCGATTAAAAACCGAGGGAAAGATTCGGGGCTTTGTCTCGTCGGAGAAACTGATGATCTCGCCGCAACAGCAGCAAGAGCGTATCCGTCGATGGAATGATTTCTGGACACCCGACAGGAAACAATGGCTGAAAACCGAAATTAGGGAGAGTGGAGCTAAATATGGTTTCTCTCCCGATGCTTTTGAGCCGTTTTTTAGCTTGTTGGATAAAGAATTCCTGCCCTTTTCCCCGGAAGAGTTGGGTGAGAATATTCCATTTCTTGCAGATTGGGTGGTGAGTGACGGCAATTCGCTTCTCTGCATTACCCAGGTGCAATTATCCGACAGTCAAAAAGATTTTGTATATGATACAATGGGGTCTGATCCTGATCTGGTGATCTTCGACCGTGCATTTTTTATCAATAAATGGGTTTCGGTGATCAATGACGATTTCAATACCATTTTATTCCTGTCGTCGCTGATTATCTTTCTGGCATTGCTCATTTCATACGGGCGGTTCGAACTTACGTTAATGGCTTTTGCACCGATGGCGATCAGTTGGGTGATTATTCTGGGATTGATGGCCATCTTCGGCATCGAATTCAATATTATCAATATCATATTGTCCACGTTTATTTTTGGATTGGGCGACGACTTTTCCATCTTTATGATGGATGGTGTGCAGCAGGAATACCGTACCGGTAAGAAATTGGTCGACTCCCACAAAATAGCTATTCTGTTTTCGGCATTTACCGCTACAGTGGGAATGGGTGTACTGATCTTTGCCAAACATCCCGCATTGAAATCTATTTCGTTGATCAGTATTCTGGGTATGGTGTCGGTTCTGCTGGTCTCATATACGGTGATACCGGTGTTATTCCGAAGCTTCATCACCCGTCCTACGCGCAAAGGGAATTATCCTTATACTCTTTTTTATCTGGTATCCACGGCACTTATCTATGTGTCATTTGTATTGGGAAGCCTTCTTCTGTTTATTGTAAGACTGCTGCTGGCATTAGTTCCCATTCCAGTCAGAAAGAAAAAAGCGCTGTTCAGCCGAATGATCATGTACAGTACACGGCTGTTCCTCTTTCTGATTTTCTATACAAGGAAGAAGATCATTAATGACTGTAATGAAGATCTGAAAAAGCAGGCTGTTATCGTAGCTAATCATCAATCCATGATCGATATCCTGATCATGCTTTCGCTCTCACCAAAAATTGTGATGGTAACCAATCGATGGGTGTGGAATTCTCCTGTTTTCGGGCATGTAGTGCGATATGCCGGATTTATATCTACCAAAAAAGGGTTTGAAAACATGGGTGAAACGCTTCGGGAGAAAGTCGCCGATGGCTATTCGGTTGTAGTATTTCCTGAGGGAACCCGGTCGGCTGATGGAAAAATTAAAAGGTTTCACAAAGGCGCTTTTATGCTGGCTGAAAGTTTGCAGTTGGACATCGTTCCGATAGTGATTTACGGTACAGGGCAGATACTCAATAAACGCCAGATGTTTTATGTGAAGCCGGGTACTTACGGTGCAAGCTTTTTACCGAGAATTCCGGCTGAAAAGCTATCAGAATACGGCTCGGCACATGATGCCGCAAAAGCGGTGAAAAACATTATAAGCAAAGAATATTATCGGTTACAAGAGTGTTACGACCGGCCTGAAAACCTCTATTTCAGGCATAAACTTGTTCAGAATTATGTATATAAAGGGCCGGTGGAGGAGTGGTATGTGCGGGTGAAATCGGCAATGGAGAAATATTACGCTTATTTCGAAGGTATTATTCCCCGTAGTGCCTCGGTGGTGGATGTAGGTTGCGGATACGGTATGCTCGCTTATATGTTGTCCACGACTTCAGCTGAACGTAGGGTTTTGGGTATCGATTACGACGAGGATAAAATTGCGATAGCCAATCACAATTTCTCTAAAGCGGCACAACTCCGTTTTGATTGTACTGATGCGTTAGAGTACGATTATCCGTCTGCCGATGTCTTCGTGGTAAATGATATGCTACATTACATGGATTACCGTTCGCAGGAGATTTTGTTGGAGAAATGTGTGGAGAAAATAAATGACAATGGCATGATCATCGTCCGCGATAGTGATGCCGGCCGGAGCCGCAGGCACAAGATAACCCGATTCACCGAGATGCTTTCCACCCATTTCTTCAAATTCAACAAAACCAAACAACAGTTGCAGTTTCCTACGGCAAAACAGTTTGAAATATTTGCCCAAAAGCACAGCCTGGATTTGGAGTGGCATTCGAATGACAAGCTGACATCCAATCAGGTTTTTATATTCAGAAAGAAAGAGGGATAACGTTTTATGCAAAAATATGATATTGTCATTATCGGTAGTGGATTAGGCGGATTGCTCTGCGGAGCAGTACTCTCCAAAGAGGGCTATTCGGTATGCGTACTTGAGAGAAATGGCATACCGGGAGGCTG